>Ga0210059_1010775_pt1 | contig 14075 bp, 11 predicted proteins | sample Ectturendosymbi2_FD_188042 | JGI IMG/M metagenome (GOLD analysis project Ga0210059, IMG submission 188042) | Ecteinascidia turbinata endosymbiont from Florida, USA - Sample 2 (SPAdes) (version 2) | ecosystem: Host-associated > Tunicates > Ascidians > Unclassified | place: Key West, Florida... | reverse complement strand
GTCAGTCAACCAAAAAGTCCCGGTTTTGCATTCAGTCAGCAAGTATGAATAGCATGTGATCTGATAAGTGTTCAGAAGCAGAATGTGAAAGCCCTTATCTGTAAGTCAATTAATACTGGCTTTTCCTACTATGATCTTTATGAGTAAATAAAATCGAACAAAGACTTCTTGAAGAAAATATTATCTACGGAAAAGCATTATTGGGCAAATAAGCAAATTTACAAACGCTTGAACATTGTTTTGTTTCTTGGTAAAATGTATTATTTTAGTTTTTCTCGGTGTCTTAACTACAGAAATCGAAAATGGCTACATACTCTAAGTAAGATATTAACCACATTTATCTGATAAGGCTCGTTGTTCTGAAGCGTCCCAGTTTTCAGTCACAAAAATATGGTATGCCTAAATATTGCCATTAAAAATTTTAGCTTTCAAAACTCGAAACCCTTCATACTGTGTATATGAAACATCCATGTGCTTTGTATGAGGCTTGTATATCAGTTCCTTTCCTGCTCCATGTGGTATGTACAGTCGTCCACCATTATGGGCACAAGAGGAAATGTAGGGTTGAGAATCACTTTCATCAACTTAAAAAATACAACAAAATCAGAAATTTTCCCACACAGAAATAGGTATAAGGTGCATTGGCTTAAACTCTGCATATTTTCTTGTATGCACTGACTGCAAAATCAATACATTTGCAAGGTAAAAACTATTACTAAGAGACGTGCAGTGTTCACCTCCAATTCTGCAGCTAAACATCACTGCTTTTGCAAGTAGCTCACCAACAAAATCAGAAATTCATACAGTATAAAAGTATATAAATTTCATGTACCACATAAAAAAAACTATGTAAATATTCCAATGAATCATCTGCCACCCAATTCATGTGCATAGTGGACATGTTTGAAAAATGTTGCATGTAGTCACTGTTAATCTGAGGTGTATTGCAAATATAAATGGATATAACACGTTTTGCAATTTTTTCATGACCTAACATCTAGGCAAAAACATTGACTATAGGCAAAAACATTGACTACAGCAAGGCTAGTAAAAATACAATAAACGAATAACTGTATGGGAACACCTGAGAAGTTTTTTGTTATTAGGTATTGTTGAGGACTATCAGCTAATTTTCTTTGATTTTAATTGTCATTAACTCTAAGCATTAATTGCATTTTCATTAAAACTCTTAATAAAATCAGTTCGGTTGTGAAGCCACAAGGTACGTATATGTGTGTATTTTCACACAAACATGTATTATATTGTGTAAACAAAAGAACCTCTGTGATTTCAGTGTTTTCAGATGTGTCTAAGGCTATTGTCAGAACTAATCATAAGTTTCTGCTCATGAAACTAAGTGCAATGTACCCATGGGCATTGGAAGGACTTTTTCCAAGGGGGGCCAGCAGGGGATTTTTTTTTCTAGGGGGTGCCAAAAGCAGTGAAATTTGCTTTTTCCCACTCACAATTAAGAAAACAACCTTTTTTGCTGAAATTTTCAATATCCTGTGGGGCCTTGCCCCTCCTACCTCTCTTCCAACGCCCATGAATGTACCTACATGCATGGTAAGAATGTTGGTGAATTTTCATAAAAATCAGATCATGCAATTGAAGTAAGGCACTTCAGTTGCCTTCACTGTTACAAACAGGGAGTTCGGAGTCCATATCTATTCACTGTTTAGTAAACAGTGTTTATCTTAATGAACTCTCAGCTCATCTGGGCTTGGACAGACCAAGATGCATGGTAGAAATTAGGGTTTTGTATCATGTATTGTTTGCTGATGATCATGTGCATTTGTCCCAACATTAGTCTTCAATGGCTTCTGAATACTAGTGTTTATGCTGCTGAACACAAAATTGTTTTTAATTGTAACAAAATCATTAGTGCAGTTGTTCCATTAAAAAATTCTAAATGGCTTGCACTACCATATGTTTGTCTGCACGGTGTCCATGATAATAATGCTGAGCATATCAAATACCTTGGTGTACTACTTTATGTACACTGAAGGATGAAAGTTGATGTTCAAACACATATAAAGTAGCTTTATGATGCAGCAGACAATCTGAGCCACCTTTGCTCACTACTTAACTGCAGTCTGAAGCACTCTCTCCTGTTGCATGCCAATGTATGCTTGTCAATAGTGAAAGAAATACACTTAGTCTGGAGTTCAATGCCTAAGCATCGCCTATAATGCGTGTCAAATTTTGCATAGGGTTTTTTTAAGGTGTTTTAGGGACCTGATTCAGGTCCCTTGAACTGAAAATCGGATCCCTAGAATCAGAGAAATCGGGTCCCTGCAGGTCCATACCAGGTAGGCTACCTAACATTTTCCTCAAAAAAAACTGATTACATTACTAAGAATGTGAGTGCTTGCCAACATCAAGTTACTTATTTTGTCAGGACATTTCATGCCTTGGTTAGTAGTTAGAAACATTTTTGTATGATTGTGTTCAACAATGTGCATCTTCATGTAACTTTTTTATTGGCTCACTTCAAGTTTGTGATGTTTTTTGCATTATTTTCCAATATGCAATGCTTTGCATTGCAATGACTAAATGCAGTAGTTGCTGGTCCATTGTTTCAGTGCTTTCTGCTCTGCTTGTGCATACCAACTAATGCCTACTACATGGTGAGCTACAACATTTCTCTATCCTTGTGTTCATTGACTAACTTGTGATGCAGACCATTTGTATGAACCAAACACACAAATAAAGTAACCAAAGGAATGAAATTAGCTTACCAATGTTTGATAAACCTTAATGAAAAATTATAAAAAATTTAGGTGATCTTACCTATGCTATTTTGTCCTTGTTCAGAGCATGTCTCCATAATTTGTTATCAGCTTAAAAGAAATTTTATTGCTTGATAAAAATCAATCTAAATCATATAGGTTTAAAAAAAAAACATGGACATACAAGTATGTGTATATGCTTGCCTATATTTGTAACAAAGGTTTACACCAGCTTTTCCAATAAATACAGAGCAACTTTTACAATAAAATGCTTAGGATTGCAAAAACTGTTGCTTTAGCTCAGGCTTCATACAAAAATAGTAATTGTGTGTAGGGAAGGTAAGTTACTAACACCTTTGCATACCTAATATGAGCAGAAAGTTTTTGAAAAAGCAAATACATTTGCCATTTACACACATGTCCTTGCAGAATTGTTTCTGATCACCAACGAGCTTACAGCACAATATGTTAAACGTGCTAATTCTACCACCAGTATCTAGACATGGGGTAATCGTAGGTAATCGTAATCGGCAATCGTAATTGATTACAGTTTTTTGAGCAATCACAATCATAATCAATTGAACAGACCAAAAATGTAATCATAATCGTAATTGATTACATTGCCAATTTAATCGTAATCGACGATTACTTTCACGATTTAACTTGGAAATTTTCACCCTACATCACTATGCGATGAACCACGGTTGTGGTGGCTAGGTTTCCTCCTTTATCATCATTTGTTATGGTAATTGTTTCGCGGAAGGCTATTTACATATCTCTGTTGTTTAAATCCATATAGTCCAGGGGCAAGCACAGCATTTCTAAGGAATTCTCGCTTTGTTCCAGCTAGGCTTCCTGTTGGCCGCTTAAAGTAACGTAGTGAGTCTAGTCTAGTGAGACGTAGCAACAAAAATTGGAGCTCTTCTTAAAAACTGGTTCACACTTCAGCAACAGAATAGCGGGACATTATGAGAAGAGGTGTTCGTTTCATTTATATATATTCAGAGTGAACTTATGAATGTAAGTGCTAGAGTAGGCTATGTATATAATTAGTACAGTAATTTATATACATTAACTTTCTTTCAGAAGAATAAGGTACTTTAATCCAAGTCGAAAGTACCTTTCCACCAACTGTGATAACTAGCATGTCAACTGCGATCCACCAGATACTGGCGAAAAAAAGCTTAATGAAACCTGTGAGGTTTTGTTAACCATTGACTATTGACTATTGGGCCAGTTGACAAATGCACAGCTCTATTGGCATCACTGTTCATTTCACTTCAAATTAAAAGCTGCACACTGCTGTGTTGGCTTGCAGATGATCGTAACCCGCAGTTATGAGTTAGAAGAAATAGTCAGCAATTTTGAAATTACTAACAAATGAATTTTCAACGTTGCTGGACGAATGTTCAAGTCTGATAGATGTCGTTTGCATGATAAAAGATTTGAAGCGTTGATGTCATCAACTGCAACAAAGATTTTAAACATTTTAAGCATTGATTACTTTAGTTTAATCAATATTTTTAAGTGTTTGTTGCAGTGGAGTAATTGACGGGAGGGAAAAGGGGCGATTTGACTCCCCTGGCCATTTAAATGTAAAAACCACTTTCCCACTTAGTTTATATTTCGGTTTTAGTATCTTCTTAATAGTTTTTTAGTACAGTGTTGTCTTTTTGCTTTCTTCCGAGAATTTTCCGTTGATTTGAGGTTTTAGTGCTGCATAGTCATCCACACCCGGATTCACCATCATTTCTCAAGTTTTTTTCTGAGTGTTGACTAGTAGATCCCTTACAGAGGCCAGTGGGCCTCTTTCAGTTAAGTTTCTCCTCTAGCTCAAATCTCTAGTTACGCCACATGGTTTGTTGACTACATGAAGATTTCAGTAAAAATTCAACATTTTTTTCTTTATTCTGGTGCTTAATCCTTACCGATTAGTAATTTCATTTATTGCATTGATTCATATCGTATGTTGTCTGAAAATATATTTACATAAAACTATGTAAATAGGTTTGTTTTTTTTCTGAGGATGTTTCAAGACAAATGTAATCGCGATTGTAATCGTGATTACTTACAATCGATTACATTATGATTTTGTTTATTCATAATCGAGCATGTGGCAAATAATTGTAATCAATTACATTTGTGTTGCAATTGCCCCATGTCTGCTAGTATCTTTGTCAATAGCATCATTACCACATAACCGGAATGGAAGTGGCTGTAAGTCCGCCAGCAATAATACGGATAGAATAAAATGCTGAATTTGTCACTCTAGCAGCACTGCCATTGTAGTTGAGCAGATGCACCTATGTCTACTGTGCACATGTTTTTCCGTTTGGCTCCAACCATAGCGCATTTCATATTGGTAATAGAGGTTGCACTTTTCATAAGATGTTTTTTACTTACTAAGTTCCAAACTTTTGTGTTCAGATTTGCGGTTTAGAGTTTAGGTTTGGGGTTTAGGTTCACAGGTTAGGTTTAGGATTTAGGGATTAGGTCTAGTGTTTACAGTTTAGTACATTTGTACCAAGTGTAGTGCAACCTATTACACACTCACCATGCATTACTATCGCGTTACAGGTGGCAGAAAAATAAGTTTTCAAAAATGAAGGTCTGCTGGCAGACCTACAGTATACGTGCTGCCTTAGACCTAGAATTACCACAATTTTATTATCAACTAAATCTGTTGAAATCCAAAGCATAAATCTTGACAAGTAGAGACCACTATACAAACAGATGTGCAATAAATTACGTTTTTGTTGTTGGGCCTCGTTGTTACACCACTTTGAAAACTTTACACTTCACACCCATGTTAAGCCCAAGAGAAGATATAAAATCTTGATGAAGCAAATTCAAACCAGCGATAAAATAAATATTTTTCCCATACTGTTTTTAGAGATTTAGTAATAAGTTGCGAATAAAAATTACTTATTTTTGACTTTTGTTGGTGCACATCATGATCGTCACTTGAACTACTTTAAGCTTAGCACCCCACAGAACAAAAAAAATGAAGACTTAAATTTTTGGACTGCATAGATGAACCAAACACTACAACACTGCTATTTCATTCGTTACAAATAACATAACTGTATTTGTCATATTGTAGCAGCACTGACCTGGTTTCTATAGCCTAGCGATGTAATTTGATATATGCGCTGAAAATAATGCTTTGCTGAACTGACCTGTTAAATTTGGAAAGTACAAAATTTATAGGCTACACTGGAAAGATCAGATGACTAATGCACATGTACTGGCACTACTAGGCCTACTGTAATAAACCATCATCATACTCTACGGCGAATATACAGTAGATATAAATAATTTACCTTCATTATCTACTAAACGGTATGGTTGTCCCCACACTTTGATATTAACCTGCAATACCTAACAAACTTTCATGGACGCCATAAAGTTCCAATACCGCTTCCTTCATGTGGTTCTTTGCCATTTGCGTGACTATGGCAACCAAGTTAAAAAGAACGTAGATTCATTTGAGACAAACGCAACACCGATACACGTTTTCGTAATTTTACTAGAAATGAGAGGGAGTCGTGCATGTGTTATTCGAGTCGTGTCCGATTTACCATTCCTCACGTGCAAATAATTACCAATCAACTTCGATTAAAGTCGATTCATTGACAAGGCCCAATTCAGACTCCATCTCATTTCGAGTCTCGGGACTTGATGACTAATGTCATGTATTGTGGCAATAGAAGCATGTGATGTTTTCGAGACAGAGATCGAGACATGGTAAAAACTTCCAGACCGAGACCGAAAAATTCCGAGAATCGAAATTTGAGACCGACATTTGAGACTTAAAATTTGTGGATTTTGCCGAAATTTTTCAAAAACTATCGTCATCACATCTAAGTTGATTTTTTCGAAATTCTGGCATTTTCAGACTTGTGGTTGTTTCCTACCTGCAAACACAACAAACAAAAACTCATTGAATTATAGAAGTTTCACTAAGCCTAGGCTTACCATACGTCCCGTTTCAGCCGGGACAGTCCCGGTTAAAAAGCTTTGTCCCGGTCAGTCAAACATACAGTCCAGATTAGGTATTCAGTCCGGTGATGTAGTCGAGACCATAATCTCCGAGACCGAGACCTGGCTCAAATTTCGAGACGAGACCGAGACCGAGAGTCTGTCATAAAAGCCGAGACCGAGACATGGAAGTTCGAGACCGAGACTCGAGACTTCACATTACTCTGATGGTAATTAAAGCTAACTCCTTGAATAACAAAATATCTGGCACATTGCCAGATATCAAGATAATCAAAATCATCCGAAATTTGTGCAAACGGCCAATACTGCAAATGTTCATTTTCACTTTCCTCATAGGAATTTGCAAACTCAAACCTGTTGACTTATTTACAAATTCCATGAAGAAATGCATGGACATTGAAAATGTTGGCAGCGTTTATATGGTCGACGCATTTTTCACTCGAAAAATGTCGGTGAACCAAATGAATATTCGAGGTGTTTGTCGTTGCCATGCCATGCTTCAATAAATTTGTTTTCACTCAGAAAAATTTTAATTGCTTAGTTCGTTACAAAACAATACCAACCCTTCTATGCAAGGACAGGAGGTGAAGCCCTGATGAAGCTCCTATGTTCTGGCCTCCTACCTTGCACTGAAGTAGGCCGATGTTATTTGAGCAGTGATGTAGTCGAGACCGTAACCTCCGAGACCAAAACCTGGTTCAAATTTCGAGACGAGACCGAGCAAGGGCGTACGCAAATGGCGGGGGTTGGGGTTAACCCCCCCCCTTGAGCTTGATATTTTACAAAATCTTTATTACTTGCGCAAAGGAAATTAAATGTTTTCGCATACTTTTTGCTTGTCAATTTGTCGACTTAATGCAAATACCATGGAATAAATTTGCACGCAAATTTCAAGGAGCATTGTAAATGGGCCAAAAAGTCACCATTATGTTGTGAGAATCAGGGTTAGCGTCTGCGTTCAGAAACCATCTCACCACTTTTTGCAGGACTTTCGTCCACTGCGCATGTTTAAGATTGTGTTCCGCGATAGTTCACTTTATCCGAAATAATTGTCTTTATTTTGTCTGCTATGGCTGATCAGCGCAAGTGCTGACCGTATTGGCTACATTACCAAATTCTGTAGCATGATAGAACTTTTGCACGTGTTCAAAAACAGCAGTTTTTAACATACAAGCATTCAGGCATTTCATAATGTCTCAACAGGGAAAAGGAAAACTAAGTTTTCTGGACTTCTAAACGTAACAAAAAATGAAAGTTTTCTTGCGTACTTTATGCGCATTCTCTATTCTTGTGTAGCAGGGTTGGCAATTTGGCTTTTTTCGAAATAAAAAAGCCAGAAAAATCTGGCTTTTTCTGGTTTATTTTCAGACAGATAGGCTTGGCTCTGGCAAAACATTGTCTGAGCTGCATATTCATTACAAGTCTTTTGCGACTAGGGTCTATTACCATGCAGGGTGCACAGATTATTGCAAAAATTTCATTGTTGCCCTAAAAATGATCGATGTTATTGATAAATAACAAATGCGTGACAGTGTAATTACGGGGAAAGAATATGCTTCTAAAGATTGGACTTGTGTTATATCGATGTTTTTGACGAGTTTTAATGTCTATTTTGTATGTGGTTGTGCATGTTTTATGCGTTTATGCCTCAAAACTGCTATCTGGCTTTTTTGAGACAAGGTCTGGCTTTTTTTGGTGAAGACAGGTTGGCAACCCTGTTGCGTTGTTTGGGAAGATTTGATCTTGCAAACCATGGTATGCGCCAGCCAGTCCAGCCGCACACCTGCGCTCGACTGCTCGTATTCAATGAGACATTAAACGCAGCCTCATTTTGCAGTTGTAAATTGCTCTGATGCAGTGATGAATGCATTTTGCTCCCCTTTTTCAACACACAGCCAAACTTTTGCAGTTATGAACTCCTGTGTCGTAGCATTGAGCTCATTTTCCTCAGATATCCTAGCTTGGAGCGCTGATAGTTTATATTAAGTGCAATAAAATAAGTGGAGTGCGTGTAGAGGAATATGCATATTATGTCAACAAACTTCGCCAAAACGTTGGTTTGGAAACCTGAATATAACATCAAATTGTGACGTCACAAAAACTGCACACAAACAAATGACCACCATATTCCACTGAATGAAACCCCCCATGAAAATTATCTGCGTATGCCACCGAGAGTTTGTCATAAAAGCCGAGACCGAGACCTGGAAGTTCGAGGCCGAGACTCTAGACCTCACATTACTCTGATGATAATTAAAGCTAACTCCTTGAATAACGCTGCATGAAAATATCTGGCACATTGCCAAATGTAAAGATAATAAAAATCATCCAAAATTTGTGCAAACGGCCAAATACTGCAAATGTTCATTTTCACCTGTGGCCTTATTTACAAATTCCATGAAGAAATGCATGGACATTGAAAATGCTGGCAGCGGTTAGAGAGTCTACGCATTTTTCACTCGAAATATGTCGGTGAACCAATTGAATATTAGAAGTGTTTATCGTTGCCATGCTTCAATAAATTTGTTTTCACTCAGAAAATTTTAATTGCTTTGTTCGTTACAAAACAATACCAACCCTTCTATGCAAGGACAGGAGGTGATGCCCTGGTGAAGCTCCCATGTTCTGATCTCCTTTTATTTTACTTCTCCTCAACCCATTAGGCCAAAGGAAGCTTCCGATAGTGATTTCACTATCGAGGATATTATGCTTTGGCCCGGTATGCGCTTCTGCTTGCGCTCTCAATGTAAGCGCTGCTCTGCAGGGCGCTTACACTCCTACCTTGAACTGAAGTAGGCCTATGTTATTTGAGAAAGTGGAGTATTGTATTGAGTATTGAGTAACGTCTTCACTCCCACACGCAAGGCGCTTCAATTTAAGCATGCATCGCAGTAACATGGAATACGCAAATACATGAAGGAAGACAAGGATACATACATGGCGGTAGTTACGAGAGGATACGCTTGATGGCGCAAATACATTTACTTTGATGAAACGCAAGCTTTTGAGACATATGCATGAATGACGTCATCATACTTATTATAATGTAGTACTGCGATGACTTCCAAGTACATTTATTTATAAAATACCTGAGGGGGTGGGAGGCTGAGAAGGACCAAAGGTCATCTAGGCTGCAGACCTCCCAAGGGCGAAACTTCCTATTTTGTAAAGGGAACAGTGCATAGTAGTTAGTAAAAGTGTTTTGCTCTGGGTATAAAATGTAATATGGGTAATGCAGTTATACGGTAAATTGAAGTAAAGTGTATTGCAGGCAAAGTCAAACCACCAGAAGAAAATAGTTTCGAGTTATCAAATTAAACATTTATTGTTTTCACACATTCAAAAATATTTGTGTATGCTAAAGAGGAAATGCGTCAAAAGCTGTAGATCGCTGCAGCGCCGCAATGGTGTCACGAGATTTAAGCAGGTTGAGAACCAGTCGCGCAATCATGCTTTGCGGAAAAGAACTTGCGGTCAATACATGCTGAGAACGGAAATTCGCTATTTTGTGTTTACAGACTACAGTATCCCACTACTTCATACACTGGTTTGATGCGACCAAGTTTTGTGAACAACCAAACGATGCAATATGAGATACTTCATTATTTGACAGTTTCCACTGTAGCAACGTTACGTAATTAAATCTAACCACTTTTTATGTACAGCAATCAATAAGAACACAGAGTATATTTCTATTATCAGAGTTATACATATTTCTTATTTTTTATACACCTCTGAAAAAAGTGCCAAACACGTTTTATTTTTTATTTCTAAACGAATTCTTGACCAGATTTCTATTGCACTATGTTTTATCATTTTAGCACCTGAGTTCGAACGTGCTTTTTGTAAAGCAAATTGTAGATCGCTGTCAGAGTGGTGGTTGCTACTTGTTAAGCATTCACAATCAGGAAGCAATTAGCATTCACAAATCAGGAAGCAAAATTGAGGCATTGCAATGTTTACAGTCCATTCATCTAGGTTTAGGTGGGAAGCTCACTTTTCACTGCTGCGCCAGCAGCCACATATTCAGAACAGAAAAAGCATTCCACCATATAAAATTAACACGCTTACGTATGCATTTTGCTTCTGGCAGTTTGTTATTCAAGTATAAATCGAGAAGAGGCGAATCATTACTTTTTATTTTAAAACAGGCACAGTCGATGTAGGCGAGTGTATACAGCCCTAGCAGCACTGGTAAAACATCACAGTAAAGTGGTTACTCAACAGGAAAGGCTGCTTTCCATTATTCAATATTTTGCCAATGTGTTGCGTCGTTTATATCATTTCCCAATGAAGTAACAAAAGTTTTTTTACTATCTGCAAGTTACATGTTTCACTACACTCTTTTTATTTTAACACTGGGCATCTGCACTGACACTCAACTTTCTTCTCCACATATTTCGTGTATTTTGGCTAACAAAACTTTGCCATTTTTTGAAACGTTACCTACACCTTTCCTAATTACTCTTATCCTCACACGACAAGTAATTGATTAAGAGTTCTCCAAAGATTTAGAATTAAGAGGTGATAAACTTAGAGATTTGAAAAAACGAAAGCACTACTTTGAATTTCAAAAAGCAAAATTGTGGCTAATTTTTCATCCATCCAAACTTGCTCACTCTGTCCAAAACAAGTTTCAAAAATGTTGCTCGTGATTCTGCTGTTGACGCAAAGAAAAAAATATTTAGGCCTATTACAGTAATAGACTTTTTTGGCAAGAGTTAGGTTTACACTATGAACCAGCGAGATAATATCCCACCGAATGCTCTACTGCAGTGGCGTAGCGATGTTAATGTCGCCCGGGACCGACCATAAAAATGTTTCCTCTTTCCATTCCTCACATTTGCTTACAACAATATAAAATGAGAGAAAATCATGTATCATGCTTATGATAACAATAAGGAATAATAAAGCATCTTGAACATCACAATCAAATACTCACAAACTGAAAGGGGTCTTGTTTTTAATTCTCAATTATGGACCTTGCTTTCTCTGCTTGTTAGCCACCCTTTTCGTTATTACTTTTCCAATTTTTTCTGCCTTCTTTACATATGCATGTATATATGGCTAAATAAATAGCTGGCACATGCTAGGCTTTGGTTCAGCGAGAAAGTTTAGTTCTTTGTCATTACTTGTGAATTAGTTGGCACCGTGGATTCGATGTGTTTTCCATGGCAACAACAAAGTGCACAGGGATAACGAAGCCCTGAAGCAACTTGGGTTTGCTTTTTTGTCTAACTTAGAGCAAGGTGCTCGTAGTCTGTCAGTTTTTTTACAACTGCGGCAGATCTTTTGCAGGTAACCGTTGCCTTCGTATTGAAGATTTTTTCTTTCTCTGCTAGAAAGAAAGTATTACATGTTTTCGACAGGCATTGTTGGGATGCAGCATGCTGCAGCAGAATGAGCGAAGTTCGAAATTACCGGTGTAGTTGACTGGCACTGAAATGGTGTAGCGCTTTCCCGCTGACTTTATGGCATTATGTATAATTACTAGAATTTGCTATTTTTCATTGTCAAGTTTTTATGTTTTCAAGTTTTTCATAATTTCCATATTTTTACGTTAAACTGATATTCACAACTGTTCCAAATTTCTGTTTTTGCTGACACACTTAAAGTTTTCGCAACACCACATGTCGGTTAGAAAACACAGAAATGCCATAGAATCTATAACGTCAAAGTAGCTGATCAGCCATGATGCATTATTTTCTCTCTAGATAAAACTCTTATGATCAAAACTTTTCCTCAAGAGAGTTCCGAGGCATTTCTGAACTTAAAAAAGTCTGCATCACGCAGAACAAAAAAAACTTCACCAGCGTGTTTTAACAGAGTGCTTTGAAAAGCACTTCGAAAAAAAGACATGGTTTTATTTGGCTTCACAAAAAAGAAACTTTTTGGCACTCTCCCACCTCTTTTGAATAAGGCTATGGGTTTCATAACAAAACTCTTGGTAAAACAGTTCAAAGATAGTCCTTAGCAAAGTACTCCCAACCTCTCGTTGCAGAGATTGCGCGCTGCGGTTTCATTGGCACATGCACATTTTTTATTGAATTCAGTATAAATTTTAAACGGGGTAGAGGGTAAATTGTTTTTTCCATCTCGCAAACAACATAACAACAAAGAAAGCTTATCCACTGACATGTTTGAATGGCTAAATTTTGAACAATCAGTTTTTGAAACCGTTTTTTTAACGAACTCCTTGCAAAACTTCATTAAAAAAAAACTATGCAAAGTCTCGAGACGAAGACCTCGAGACCGAGACCGAAATCCTTCGAGACCGAGACCAAGACGAGACCTGAGACCTTCAAGACCGAGACTCCAAAAAACGGGTCACGAGACACGTCTCGAGTCTGAGACCAAGTCTCGAGACTCCATCACTGATTCAGTCAACCAGCATGTAGCCCTACGTGAACATTAGCATGCCGTGATTGGTCTGTTTAGCCAACTTGCTGAAGGGGCGAATGCATAAATTTACAAATGTTTGAGCATAGTTTTGTTTCTTAGCAAAAATAAATAATTTAGTTTTTCTTGGTGTCCTAAAGGAATCGAAAATAGCTACATAATCCAAGCGAGATATGAACCTCATTTATCTTTTAAAACTCGTTGTTCTGAAGCGTCCCGGTTTTCAATCACAAAATATGGTATGCCTACCTAAGCCATTTCTTTGCAAAATTCAAAGTCTCAAGGCTGTGACCGAGACGAGACCTGAAACCTTTGAGACCGAGACTCGCAAAAATGGGTCTCGGGAGGAGTCTCGAGTTTTCTGCCAGAAATAATAATAATGATATTTTATTGCGGACTCGTGGTCCATATCACAGACACAAGAGCACAAAAAGTGGTTAGAAATACATCAGCGCACATTACAGAAACGGTGTTTGCACATGACCACACTGGGAGGGGCAAAGCTGTTTATCCTCACCACAGCTGTATCGTCATTCACAAAAGCACAGAAAATGGATAAACCATACAGTAGGGCATTACACAACCGGTGTTGTACGAGTCCAGCCTTCAGAGGAGCAAGACCTATCCCAGCACTTCTTACTTTTTATTCTTGGTGTGTACACAGTGTCCACATATTTTTGCTCTACAAAAGCAATACTGATGAGACGCAAACTCCGAAACAATTCACGGACAACTACTGCATTTGGCCTCCATACAGGAGTGTTGAATAATTGAGGAAAAATGAAAATTTGTAAAAAGCATCAGACATTTGAAGCGATCGAATAAAAAAGTTGGATGAAGATGTGCATCGTATAAAAAATCGATACAAGTTGTTTCTTAGCACGGCATCAAAGTTCCTGACGCAATGGCTAACCTGGTAGGGGCGAACACTTACATTTCTGG
>Ga0210059_1010774_pt1 | contig 14076 bp, 6 predicted proteins | sample Ectturendosymbi2_FD_188042 | JGI IMG/M metagenome (GOLD analysis project Ga0210059, IMG submission 188042) | Ecteinascidia turbinata endosymbiont from Florida, USA - Sample 2 (SPAdes) (version 2) | ecosystem: Host-associated > Tunicates > Ascidians > Unclassified | place: Key West, Florida... | reverse complement strand
GCGCGGACACACGAAATCCCTTGACGCGAATGACAAGTTGATACAAACCAGATCTCACGTACGGAATGCAATAGCGAGTAGGGAACGGCAAGTCGTAATGCGAAAAGTTAAATCCACTATACTTGTACTACGTTCTGTATTGTCTGTTTTTATCAACCTGCGTTCTGCAGAGTGTGTGTGTTCATACTATGGATTTCGTGTCTGCTCACAAACAAATAAATTAAATTAAAAAAATTAGGTTGACATAACCTGGGAGAAAAAATGCTAAAATAATATTGGGCACCATTTTTTAGCTCGTTGGGCGCCATTTTGAAGCAAAAAAATTTTGATTTCATTTGACTCGACTTGTAAACCAATGACTCGAAGTGACTCGATGGGGATTTGTGGCTCTGAATCGACTCGAACAAGTCATGCTCGACTCTAACCCGACTCGAAAAAATTTTAGATGACTCCGACTCGAAAGGTTTGTAATTCTAACTCGACAAATATGACTTGGGCACATCACTGGCTACAGCATGAAACAACTTGTTGAATTACAGAAATTTGTGAGCCATATCGTTGCAGTATTCAAAGTCTCACAGCAAAAGACTTATGACCGAGACCTGTAGCCTATGAGACCGAGGCAACAACTGAAACCTTCAAGACTGAGACTCGTAGAAATGGGTCCCGCGACGAGTTTTGAGACCTAGGCTCCATAACTAGATAGGATCCATGACATCAATCTAAAAACTAGATTGGGAGAGCAGTTTTTGAAAAAGCTAGTATCAGGTTTTGTAAATAAAATTAAAATTTCGTTCCTACTCCCGTTCCAGCTCTGTTTTTTATTCAAAATTTTGATTTCGTCTCATTCTCTGGTTGCGGTGGAAAAACGTAGGCTCTTGCTGGAGTCTGCTGGCGCACTTGAGCTCCGCGAACACCTTTGATATTTAAGCAAAATTTTGAGCACTAGTCCACCTCAACATGACAGCGCTCACAAGAGACCATACATTTTTTGTCTGAAGGTGCAATTCTGGAAGTAACGTTTAATTTTTGAAACATGGCCAAGCAGCTTGTGAAAACGAAATGACAACACTGTTCCGGCTTCGTTAGGGTAATTGCGACAAAACGAGGTGCAATAGCCTACAGTGTGGTGGCAACGAAAGTTAAACGTTAACGTGTACTTCGCTTCCAAATACGTGTGTTCGTCGCCCTGATAAAATGTCTGGAGATGGAAGGCTTGAGAAAATGGAAATTGATTACAGTGACACTGTAGAAAAAATTATTCCAGAATGTGAAAATCTGGCAAAAGACGGAAGTTTGGGTGAAGCTTTGGAAAAATTGCACATGCTTGAAAAGCAGACAAGAGTGGCATGCGATATGGTTTCAAATGGGAAAGTTATGGTTGCTGCAGTTCGATTATGCTTCGAGCAAATGCAGTGGGATATGCTAAATGATATCATAGTCGTTTATACTAAAAAAAGAAGCCAGCTAAAGCAAGCTATCACAAAAATGGTGCAGGAATGCTGTAGCTATGTAGAGACTACTCCAGATTTGCAAACCAAATTAAAACTAATTGACTGTTTGAGAACTGTAACTGAAGGTAAGATTTATGTGGAAAATGAGAGAGCAAGACTTACAATGAAATTAGCAAAAATCAAGGAAGATGATGGAAATATTTCTGAAGCTGCAACAATTCTGCAGGAGCTTCAAGTAGAAACCTTTGGAAGTATGGACAAAAAAGAAAAAATTGAATTTATTTTGGAACAAATGCGTCTTTGTTTGGCTAAAAAGGATTATATTCGTGTGCAAATAATCAGCAAAAAAATAAATGCACGCTATTTTGACAATGAAGATGAAGAAGTCCAAAAGCTCAAACTGCGCTTTTATCAGATGATGATTGAGCTGGATTTGGCAGACAATCAGTACCTTGCAACATGTAAGCATTTCAAGGCTGTTTATGAAACACCACTGATCAAAAGTGATAAAATGAAATGCCATCAATCTTTGAAAAGTGTGGTATTGTACGTTTTGTTATCACCTCATGACAATGAACAGTCAGACATGTTGGAAAGAGTTCGTCTTGAAAAGCAGTTAGAAGATATTCCTAAATATAAAGAACTACTTGAATGCTTTGTTTGTGAAGAACTCATACAATTACAAAAGTTTTTTTCTTTGTATGAACATGAACTCAGAGAAGGTGAACCAGGCAGTCCATGTACAGATGTGTTTCTTCACACTGAAGAGGGTGAAAAAAGATGGAAAGATTTTTCCAATCGAGTAGTGGAGCACAACATTCGAGTAATGTCAAAATACTATACTCGAATTACATCTAAACGAATGGCTGCACTCTTAGATCTGTCAGTAGAGGAAGCTGAAGAGTACCTTGCAAAACTAGTTGTGAATAAAACAGTGTTTGCTAAAATCGATCGATTGAGTGGTATCATCAGCTTTGCCCGACCTCGAGATCCAAGTGACATTTTGAATGAATGGTCTCACTCTGTAAACAAATTGATGAGTCTTGTTAACAAAGCTACCCATTTGATAGCCAAAGAAGAAATGGTGCACTCTCTGAAATGAAGATGCATTGCAACACTGAATTATGTGGATCCAGCATTGTTTTAGTGTGATTCTTATGGACCTAAGCTTTTCATGTGCATGCAAAACCCAATTTTTATTAAACCTGGTATGAAACTTTTTAGGTTAAATCCTGTTTTTTTCCATATAAAAATTTACTGATGATTCATGTTAGTTTACTTTTGTCAGACTGTTGTATACAGAATATAACATGTAATACCCTGAATTACATTTCTATTCTGTGGTTTACTAACAACTAAATGCCACCACTTTGCATAGATGTAACCATTCCCATTTGTTGTTGTTTTGCAGTTAATTGTTTTTTTTTCAAGGAAACAGAATCTGCCAGGTGTGCTTACAGAAACATACGGCGTAGTAAATATGATGCAAGCTTGTGTTCTAAAAATGAAGTACGGTCTGGGATTCTACTGTTTTTTAGCTGTTGTAATGCATTGACATATGGCTGATATTTTAAACATTTCTACTTTACAGCATTCATATATCCTTGTGATTTGGAATATAGATAAAAAGGTTGTGTAAATTTCTTAATGCTTTAAAAAATATTACAAAATTAGTATCACTACAGACTGTTGAATTTCTAAATTGTGCATTTTTCAGTATTGTATGTAAAAGCAGATTTTTTAAAAGCTTGGGAGACTTAAAACATTTGCTTTGTGATCAGATAAAAATCCTCATGGAAGTTGCTAAACAGAATCAACATCCAGATTTAAGTGCATGAAAGTAGATCCTCAATGTTTCATATTAAAATTCTTCAATGTAGAAGTTCGTATCAGTTGCAGCTAAGCTTTAAGAAGAAAACACATCCTAGTTTTGAACAATAACATATTGCTGAGATTTAGTTTTAAAGTCTGTGAGATATGCTTTTTGTGTAAGATATGAATAATATTAAAGTTTATAATGACTGCTAGTCATAAGTGGAGGATGTGATTTGATAAAGCTTGCTCTAGGAATGTTGCCCTATTTCATTTCGTGTGTTGGTTATGGTTGTGTCCTGTAGCTCTTATCTAATTTAAATGTTGTTGCATGTACCTTGTTTTGTGGTAATATTCTTTAGTTGTAAACTAAAGTGTTGCAATATAATCAATATACAATGTAGAAGTAAAGACTCCCAACATTAATTGTATGAATACCAATGAGGTCTTCAAGGTTCTTTAAGTACCCTGAAATACAGTGGCAGTGAAATGCACACATTAATCTCACATCACAGTGGAGAATACTATCACATGAAGAATTGTTTTAATAATCTGTAATTATGAACACTTAATTTTAATTCCACTTAGGCAGGCGGTGGGAGGTATAGATGAGTACAATTGTGCATTTGTAAACTTAAATAAATTAAAATGTATAATTTTGTTGGTGGAAGCCACTGTGGCATAAGGGCGCTTGTTGCATCACAATTAGACTCTCAGTGTCATACAGTAGCTGTTGGCACAGCAAAATATATCAAGATATGAAAATTTTCAAATATTTTTCAGAAAATGCAAAAAAGACTAAGATCAAAGTTTAACAAAGTTTTTTCAACGGACAACTAATTCTTAAAGAAATGCACTATTTGTGGCATATGAGGACACTAGCCTATGCAACTTCCCAATTTGAGGATGTTTTTTGTGGCCTTGGCTCTTTCAACTCTATTTGTGGGATTCTTTCATTCTGTATTTAATTTCAGTTTGATATGTTGTGGCTGATATAATAGGGTAACAGAACAAAAACATTTAGATGTGATTGACAGCTGTGGATAACTATTGAAAGTTAAAATGTTGTGAAAATAAAATTAAGTTGTTTGAAAATATGCAAGCAAATGCCAAAACTTCTGTGAAGTTAGAGCAAGGGAAAGTTGTGATGCTCCAGGTGAAAACACACAAGTGTAGATGCAAAGAATCCATCTGTGAACCAGACTGAGGGCATTAGAATTCAATGATAGTAATTTAGGATCGCCATTTTTTTATCAGTGCTGGTCATGCTGCTTTGACATCTTCAAATGTAGTGCTGCAGCAAAATTATTTTACAGGAATGTAACTTCTGTCAAAACCAATTAATTTACTTGTTAAATCTGTAATGGGATGCATTTTAACTTTATGCTGTGCTCCAGTTTAGGGGATTTTGTGCACCATTTTTATTGATTTTTCATGTTTACCACAGACTCATGGCCTATGTGACAGGGCAGCTATGTCCAACCCAAATGGTTTACTGAGCCAAAAAGTATGTCACTATCTTGACCAGGACCGCACATTGAATGGCTTACTTTGATCTCAGCAAATTTAATTTAGCTTAAACTAATATACTGAATGTGTTCAAATCATAACCACAATGGTAACAGACATGATAAAGTGGCACTGAGGACCACCTAAATCAAAAATGTCAAATTCAGTATTATCAAAACAAGGACAGGTTGCCAGTATGCAGGATAGTTATACCACTGCAAAAACCTAAACTGGGCCGCATGCGGCTCACAGGTTGGACATACCTGTCATAAGGTTTAGTCATGGAACGTGGAAATACTTTGTCAAAAGTGCAGGGTAGGTGTTGGTATGTGCAGGCAATACTGAAGACGTACAAATGTTGACACAGCATACCAGCAACTGCTACATTCAAAATTCCCACGTGGTATTGAAAGTGTTGAGTTTCAAAATCAGATTTCAAGACCTTGAAAAAGTATTGAATTTGGCCAAAATCTACATTAAGTATTGCAAAAGTATGGAAATTCTTAATGAAAAAGAAATCAGAAGTATCTGAGCAGAATTTTACTGAAGGCAAAGCAATTCATTTTTTATGCAATGTGTAAAATTGACTTTCATGATTAAGAATGTTGAAAAATGCAGGGAAGTAATGGTATTGAAGTTCTTAAATTTAGTGTAGAAAATGTGGTGAAAAAGTATGGAAAATAATTTTTACAAATATGTAGGAACCCTGCATTTGGCCATCGTCATACATGTGTTACATTTTGGTGTGGAAAATGAAGACTTGCAAAAAGCAGCATGTATTTAATGTCAGTGGATAAAAAAATTGATTAAGGTGTTGTGCTGTACGCAATCATCAGCAACCATTGGCTGGTTTTATTCAGGGACGCCAGAACATCGGTGGGGCAGGGGGGACAGTAAAAAAGTGGAGGTCAATGGAAAACAAAAAAATCGTTACCAATTATGCTTGCTACTGTTCAACAACAGTGTTGACCTCAAAAATAATAAAAGAAACTGTACAAAATGTATTTCAATTCCATCTTGATAAACCTTAAAATTACTTACGGTGCTGTTATGAAAAACCCATTGTCCCTCTTTTGAATGGTCAGGGGGCAATGCCACCACTCTCACTGCATTACCTTCCAAGATGTCTTCGTTCAACAGTCACATGCAGCAAACTGCCTAATATCGTTACTTGAAGTGAGCCTTAGAAGATCTGTTGCCATGTTATTGTTACACAATAAGGACCAACAGTAAAACAATCCGCTTGCAAGTTTGGCAACTAGCTGCCCATGTGGACAAAGGAGGTGCCATGAGTGAACTGCAAGCTCACAAGTGCGTAACACCAGAACAGTGAACCTGGCTTTTGTGCACAGGGCCTACGAGAGGGGTACAAGAGGTACATCCTACCTGGGCCCGTGAGGATGAAAGTACTCAACGCTAAGTTATTCTGTAATCAAGCCCAAAATTGATGGTTACTTTCTTCGACTGCAGAGCTGGTAGCTGTATTTGAAAATCTTAGCATGGTTAGGCATACCATATTTTTGTGACTGAAAACTGGGACGCTTCAGAACAACAAGCCTTATCAGATACGTGTGGTTCATATCTTACTTGCAGGATGTAGCTATTTTAAATTCCTATATTTAAGACACCAACAAAAACTAAAATAATGCATTTCACTGAGAAACAAAACAATGTTCAAGCATTTGTAAATTTGAAAAAGGCAGTATTAATTTTGCAGGTGATAATGGGTTTCACATTCTGCTTCTGTTATCAGACCACATATTATGCATGATAGAAAAAATATTTCACCGGTTACGGATGTACCAGGTGTAGGACTATACACTGGATGACTGAACGCCTAACCAGGACTTTTTGGTTGACTGACCGGGATGCCTGGACAAAGCCTTTAAGCCGGGACTGTTCCGGCTAAAACGGGACGTATGGTATGCCTAAGCATGGTAGCTGTTTTATCTATATTCTGATTGCCATGTAAACAAGCTATACAAATTTCAACGAGGACCAAGCTAGGGGCCTGATGTCGGTCTTTGTACCGAGGGGTGCAACGAAGGAGGCAAGGGGGCACAATCCCTGGGCGCCGAAACAATATGTCAGGTGCATTTTTAAATACAGTACATTTGCTTCCGAAAGACCTCAGGTTCAAACATGAAATGCCAAACTTGCTTCTTGCCCCGGGCGCCGTCTAACCTCATTACGCCCCTGTTTGTGCCTCCTGCAGCCCCGTAATCAGGTTGCAAAACCCCCCCGGAAAAATCTGTTGGACATTGTTTAAAACAATTGGACGTAGTTTAAAAACTTTGGGCACCTCTCAGAAAACTTTTCGACCTCCCTGGTGTCTCAAACCCGTTACGGGTCTCTGTATTGGTCATGCGAAAGACAAGGAAGTAGCCTATATTTCTTGTGTTGCGGTTGAAAAGCTCGAGCGGCATGTGTGCAAAGCTTCACACTGCGGCAGCAAGCAACAATAGAGATCACTCTATTATTGCTTGTTCGCACCACAGATATTTGTGTGCTGCTCTTCGCGCGCATCCCGTACGTGGTGAATCGCACTTTCAATGCAAAGCCAACTGAGAGTTGCAACAATATCCACTCCAATGAGCCGTGCCGATCGCACGTTCTTTTTGTGAAGGTTGGACGTGGCACCACCGTCACAGCCAGGCCCGTAACCACAAGAGGGAAAAGCATCCCTAGAAATTTTTTCGCCCCCCCCTGGAAAAATGTGTTGGACATAGTTTAAGCAATTTGGGCCCCTCTCAGAAAACTCTTCGCCCCACCCTGTTTTTCCAAGCTGGTTACGGGCCTGACCAGTGGCGTACGCAGAAAATTTTCATCGGGGGGGGTTCATTCAATTTTAGTCGAACCTGATCAAAACAGTACGGTTTACCAATTGCCCATGATTAATCAAGCATTGTGTTGAGTGTAAATGCCTGGAGAATGCATGCCATGGCTGATCATTTCCTGAGCTTTAAGCTCCGAGTAGAAGTTGGTGATAATGAAATACAAACTTCTATCTAAGCGCTTATAATCACTAGACCCAACCGAAAGTAAAAACAGAGTACCGCTTTTTGCAGCTATTTCCGGCGCACCAGCTTGCTGTATCCCACCTAATGGTGATGAAAACTTAATTTCAAGACCATCCTAAAAATTCCTCTCTGGTAACTCTGACAGACTACAAATACTCTATACTTCGCCCTTGACTGCAGCATCAGCCGTAGCTTTAAATGAACATCACAGATTTTTGTTTTTGTACAGTTTTACAACTAAATGCGTGAATATTGCGGTGACATACATTTTGTATCCTTTGAAGCTCATGCCTTGACTAAGAAGCAAAATCGTTTTTATTACGCAATTAGGCCATAGACCATGTGTCCCAAACACGCGGGCCGCATGCAGTGGCGTAGCTAAGGGGGGGCGGGGGTGCGGTCCGCCCCTGGCGGCACTTTTATAGAGGCGGCGCTATAGGCTATGCTGTAGGCTATAAATCTGCAAAGCCTGCATTGAAATAAAATTGGTTTTAATGTCGGGACATTACTCGCAGTTCAAGGTGTTTTTTTATTTTGAGTAATTTAAACTATGGCATGTGTACTTGAGGGATTGTTATCTAAGCCAAACAATAAACAATTGTGTATGAGGGATTGTCTATAGAAAGAAATCCTTTCTCAGCAAAGTATCGGACACTTTAAGATCTTACAGTATATATATATCGCCTATGATGTAGGCATCTTCAGCTCTTACTCAAACTGAATGCATCAAGGATGTTGTATCAATATATCAGGGATGTTGTATCAATAGCCTTTTTTATATGAAGCTGTAACACGATTCTCAACATGCTTATCAACTCACTTGATGTCAAATTTATTGATTCACTACACGGTTGATTGATCGAGTGTTGGGTCGTTGTTGACGTTTGTTAGTAGTCCTTAAAATGATGTTATAGAACTTAGTAGGAGTATGGTGGATGACTGTGGGCACACGTGTGGCTGTGGTAAGCTCTAAGCTTTTGCAAGTGCTCTTAACTTTTGTACCTGCGACTAAAAGCGCATTGCTGGGTATCAAAAATATTTCTGTATAAATCTAATAAATGTGTAGTTGGATTTGTGCTCGTCAAAATGGATTTCCATGTGTGTGGAGAAATATAATCTAGGTCAGTATTCTTCAACAGGGGTTCCGTGGAACCCTAGTGTTCTGCAAAACATATAGTGGGGTTACATGAGTTTTAAGGGTTTCGTGAGGGTTCCTCGTTTTTTTGATTTTTTGCTTCAGTATGCTGATGGGTCATGAAAATTTTAGATCAACGCGCTGCATTCAGATTCCAAGCAGGCCAGTTAGTTGTACAGGAGGTTTTAATACAGCGGTTCTCAATTGGGGGTGCGAGAAGGGACTTCTTGGGGTGCGAACGTTTCGGATAATACAAAAAACAATACATAAAATGGTGCAAGGGGTGCAAAAATGATTTTTCCTTCCGGACGGGGTTTGGGCTTCAAAATGAATTGAGAACCGCTGTTTTAATAGCTGAAAAAGATATATTGATAGTTGTTGCGTCGCTTGTTGAGTAATTAGGAAGAACATTATTGTTGCATCACAGTTACACGATGTTGCCGATGTGCGGTTCACAGTAGAGAAAGAAGGCCCCCTTGAACTTTTGCAGTTTATTCAAAAGTATAACCTTGGGAACTCTGTTCCAAATATAATAATGATGCTGCGGATTTTCCTCACAATTGCTGTTAGTGTTGCTACCTGTGAGAGGAGTTTTTCGAAACTAAAACTGTTCAAGAATTACTTAACCCTTTAAGTATCGCGATCGTCAAAATTTTGGCGCGGATTTTAAACGTTTTAAAAGCTATAATTCGCCAGCTACTATAGCTACAGAGCTGTTCAAACAATCCACGTATTCAGCAAGTCTTCTAGTTTCGATTTAAAAAAAATTGTTTGATTTGGGTGGGAGTTTTCTCTGGGTGACGCCACAAAGAAGGCAGGTTTTTGAACTTTTGACCAATTTTAACTGGCCCAGGGCGATAATCCAATGAGCCATTTTATGGCTCAAAATTGTTTTGGAAACTAGATGATCATCCGCGTCTATAGAGTCCTTGATTGACCTTCTAGCATGTCTAGAACAAAAGTTATGGCCCAAAAACCCCGTTGTACTCAAAATTTCAAAAACTGCAGAAAAAGCAGAGTCTCCCACTGACGGCAACTGCCGCGAGCTATCGATCGAGAGCTATTCGCGACCCTCGAGAAAGACTCGTGAAGCCTTGTAGTTTGCACTAAAAAAAAACTTTTGAGGTTTGGATTCGGGGTTTTCGGTGGGTGTCCTTAGAAAAAGGGTAGGTTTTGCTATTTTTTGGTTATTCTTTTAAGACGTCGTCACCCGGACAATGAGCCGAAATAGTGGCTCAAAGTTTGGTTAGATTCAAGGCTGGAATATGAAGCTTTAGAGGCCTAGATCGACTTCCTGGGGTTTCTGGTCCCCAAGTTATGGCCGAAAGACCCCTAATCTTGTAAGGATTCCCTAGGGAAATAGTGGGGATTCCCCTAATCATTTTTTGCTTGTTTTGCCATAACTTTTGAACCAGAAATGCTAGAAAGTCCATCAATCCCTCTAAAGGCTCGTATTGTAGCCTAGAATCCAAAAAAACTTTCTGCCACAAAATCTGATGGATTGTTCGACTCCCAGGATATGACGTCATCATCCAAATGTAAACAAAATATGCATAAACATCCTCTCATTATGTAAACATCAACAAAAAACCCGAGATCTCAAGTTGAAAATTTTTTTGCAGTCTAAACTACAAGTCTTCACGAGTCTTTTGAGGGCTTGAACAGCTCTCTAGCCTATTCTAACGGCGAGTTATGCCATATACAAAGAGAGTGTTATTCAACCCCTGGTTTCCTTTCGTAGGTGCAGAAATTTTGACCACTTTTTGGTTTTTGTGGTATAATTTTTGATCCAGATATGCTAGAAAGTCAATCAAGGGCTCTAAAGACTCGTAGGATAGCCTAGTTTCTAAAAAAAACTTGAGCGAAACAATTAGCTCATTGGATTGGCGTCCAGGGCCGCGTAAACTAGGCCAATAAAATGAAAATGACACCCCCACTTGTGACGTCCTCCCCAGAGAACCAATGAACCCAAAACGAAAAAATTTTTTTCTTCAATTTCATCTACCAGACTTGCTGAATCCGTAGATGGTTTGAACAGCTTTCTAGCTTAATCGGCTGGCAAGTTATAGCGTTGCAAACCCTGCGCCAAAATTTTGGCGATGCGCGGGATTGAAAGGGTTAAGATCAGGGACGCCGGAATGGGGGCACTGCCCCCCTGGCCTTTGAAAGGGGGGCACGGGTGCCCTTATATAACAGCATCATAGGTAATTCCAGGGACGTTGGAGAGCGGTGAAATGACGTAGGTATTACCCCTTCTCCAAAACGGGGCAACAGGGGCGGAGGTGCTTTTTCATAACAGAATTATAGGTAATTTTATGGTTTATCAAGATCGATTTGAAACAAATTTACTGCAGCTATTAGAGCACCCATCAAATTCAGAATGGTTTTCTATAATTTATGCTACTCTTTTTAAGGTCAACGTTGTTGTTGTGCAAAAACAAGCGTAATTGGTAAGGTTTTTTTTGTTTTTTACAAGTTTCCATTGCCCTCAACTCTTTTACTGCCCTACTGCTGTTCCGGCGTCCCTGCTTAAGATCTTGTTTGAGCACCTTGCGGTTGAGAAAATTTGTAGAGCAACAATTGACAGATAAAATAAATTTTGACATTGCCATTGAAGAATTTGCCAAAAAAAAGTCAAGAAAAATTACTGTGTAGAAAATTGTAGTTTTCATTTCAGAAATAAAGATGATCCTAATTTTTTACACGTTTTTATTATTTTTCGCTATATGTAATTCTTGCTTTTTGTTTAACTGTTACTTACAATGTTTGAGTTTTTTTGGTGTGTATTTAAAGCATACCATATTTGAGCATGTGAGAGTACTGTAATATTATAATGGTGCATACAGTAGTCAATATATATACAAAACTTTAAGAACCAGTCACTGTGCAATATGTATTTTTATGGGCTTTGGTGGCGCCAAACTCAAGGACCGCCCCGGGCAGGTCACACTGGCCGCATGGGGCCCACGAGGACATTTATGCGGCCCGCGACGCGTCTCGGGAATTTTTATACAATCAAGATTTAACTCATTCAGTTTATTCTTCGGTGTTTGGAAGTTCTCGACCAGTGAGTGAACAAGTTCCGTTCGAAAGAACGTATAGACGGCTTGAAATGGTTTACCTGTAGCTCACAATGTATTTCACAGGGAATAAGATGTATAAGGTGTTCCTAGTAAAATTATGATACCACCATTTTTGCATCAGCGTCATAATGCGGCCCTCGGAGCAGTTTGAATTTGAGATCCTTGCCATCGACACTGTTTAGCAACAACAGCGTTTATTCCAGATAGCCTACTTAGTTGTGATGGCATGTAGACCAGTGGTTCCCAAACTTTTCGAGCCGTTACCCAAATCGAGGTAGCGATAAGGTCTTATTACCCGCAATATTTCGCAGTGATCGCTCATATTATAGAACAAGAATGTGGGTTTGGTTCCGCATTACCTCCCGAAGAATCGCATATTACCCCTGGGGGGTAATTTACCCCCAGTTTGGGAACCACTGATGTAGACCTACTGTGACGGTTCAATCACAAATATGTGGAGCCTTAACGGTTTCATTGATGATCTCCCGCATTACCTTGTCGGCGAGTCGCAAAAAAACAGTTTTGACAAGTAATCAGAACAAGAACTGAAAGTGTTTTAACGTTCACGTGATGTTAATTGCCACCCTATGCTACAGTAAATTTGAAAGCATTCAGCTGGAACGCGGAGTCAGCAGAAAAGCCAACGAAAGTGGAAATACAGTAAACCTCGGTTAATCCGGATCTTCGCCAAAACCGGATAAATCTGGTGGTACGAATGATTTCTAGCGTTTTTCACATCTCGTAATTTTCACATCTCGTAAAGTTTTCTCTTTTCACATCTCGTAATCCGGATTTTTATCTCCAGGAAGGATTCAGCAGCGTTCAGACGCAACACAAACGTACTCACGATCACCAACGAGGATTTAGAATTATAACAACCGCCGCAACTGCGTGCAACATTCAACTAATCATAGAGACGATTATTGCGTCATACACGGGCATGGCTTATGTTGAAAATAACGCTCAAGGCACGCCGCCGCACCACGGTTTCAGTCTATTAATCAGTGTTGAGTGTGCTTGTGTGGAACATTATCCCTGAGTGTATTGTACTCGGTAAGATGTCTGGAGGGTATTATCCTCCAAATAGAGTGCCTGCATTTAAACCAGTCGCAGAAATCTATGCGTCAGTCCAAAATCCAAGATTTCTTTGCAGCCAAGTAATATAAAATTATGAACTTGAGATTGTTCATAACTGCTTGGATATGGCAGTAACTACTCTGATGTACCATTGTAAAAGCATCAATAAATTCGTTTTGCTTCTGCGAAAGTATGTTGTTGGGTCGTAAATGTGTTCAATTTAAGTAATTTTCACCAATATCTCAGTATTTAGATTCCGTCAGGTTACAAACAACCATCTTCGGTTAATCCGGATCTTCACCCAAACCGGATAAAATCGTCAGTCAAATCGAATCTGTATTAACCGAGGTTTTCTGTATGCTTTTTATTTTGTAAATGTTGAGGCGATTGACACTGCTATTTACTTACAGATCAACTGCACTCTCTTTTCACGATAAAGCGAATGTGACCAAAATGAAACTAAATTGAATTTTTTCCTAGTCGATTAGATTTTCTTATTTAAACCCTAATGGATTTAGAGAAAGATTTCAACTGCTTAGTTCTCAAACTTTTTTGAGCGCGACCCAAATCTGAGTTTGGCGAACACCTCGCCACCCAAGCCTCAAACAACGCATGAAAAACACTGATTGTACAGGGTTCCCACGGTCATGGAAAATCATTGAAAATCCTGGAAAAATAAATTTTCCTGGAAAGTCATGGAAAATTTGATAAAAATTCACAAGTCATGGAAAAATTAAAAAATCATTAAAAATTTTGGACAGATGAAAAAGGAACAAAATTTTTAAAATTTTTCAATGTTTCAAAAAGATAATCTTACAATTTAAGTCCTTTGCTTTACCTATGCCATCAGCAAAAGACACTGGTAATGTTTTGCTTTTTGGCTTTTCTGCCCAAATCTCTTGAAGTTTATTTGTAGACTGTGCATTGTACTTTGTTTGATCATCAGCTGAATTCATCAATTTTATTTTTAAGTTTGTAGTTTAATT
>Ga0210059_1010773_pt1 | contig 14077 bp, 6 predicted proteins | sample Ectturendosymbi2_FD_188042 | JGI IMG/M metagenome (GOLD analysis project Ga0210059, IMG submission 188042) | Ecteinascidia turbinata endosymbiont from Florida, USA - Sample 2 (SPAdes) (version 2) | ecosystem: Host-associated > Tunicates > Ascidians > Unclassified | place: Key West, Florida... | reverse complement strand
CATCCTGGTCTTCTTTCGTGTACTTGCGTTTTCTTTTCTCTTTACTGCGATGCATGTTAAAAACCTAGCGCTTTGCGTGTGGGAGTGAAGACGTTACACAATACACAATCTACACAAAAAATCTACACTTAGCACTGCCAACTACGTAATCAACAATTTCAATAGCAATTTCGATTTGATTTAAAAATTGCTGACAAATGAAGAGTTTAATGCGTTTTGCCCAATTGACCTCATTTTTGCCAACGGAACGTGGTTTCCTAATGCTATGGAAAGACAGTTGACCCCTTACCATCCAGCTATTACGGCTCTGATTGCTTCCGCGTATACTTCATCAATGGATTTTTTGGAAAACCAGCAAACTTGTACTTCACGTCGGATGTGCAGATGTTGGTTATTCTGGTTCTGATCAAAATTCATAGGATAACAATTGGTTTGGTTCCTGACACCAGCATCTCATAGGATACATTGTTTTTCAGGACAAAAGTTTCGCTACGGAAGAACCTGGGCAAGAGAAACTGTTAATGCTAATAGGATTGGCCTCAATCGCCCATGGGAATCGACATCGTTGTTTGAAAATCGGCCTATTGGAGCCTAACAAATTTTGAGCAGCGAGATAATACCCAAAAACAAGTTGCTCAAGACTTGCTTCGGAGCCTTCTAGATTTTCTGGTTATCTTACAGATGTGTTCTTGAAACACTGTTGATTTTGTGCAAGTAGTGAATGTTGCAATTGTAAGTTCACCATTTATTTTTTGATAATAACCCTCCAAAACCTTGTTTTGATTTCTCCAAAAACTTGTTTTGACCTCCAAATACTTGTTTTGACAAAAACCCTCCAAAAACGTGTTTTGATTTCGAACAAGTCATTCTTTTTATTCAAGAATAAGTACTGGGTCTCACAAAAGCTTTTTCACTTCGTTTTTACACTCGTATTTATTGACAAACCTTGAATATCACTGAAAACGCAAAACATCAACGTCACCGCTTGCATTTTATTGTGATACAGTCGATATTTAACTCATGTGGTTGTTAATAATAGTTGCAAGCCACAGTAGCGACATACGCAAGTGAATACATTGCAATTCACGAAGCAAGAGCGGAAAATTTAGCTTTTTTACTGCTGACCGTACTAGAAGCAAAAACTCAACTGCTAACCACACAAACATGTTCCTAGCAGCAGTTCGTGTGTCCTTTTTTTCAACTCTTGTTCAGTGTCAACATTTCGCTAGTAAGTTTTCTTACTGCTTGCAGGACTTAACTGAAGATGTGTTAAATACACGAAAATAGTTTCCCTGCGAAATAAATTGCCATGTATTCAGTAGCGTATGTCGACACTACTGTGGCTTACAAATATTGAAAGATAGATATGTGCAAGTTTGAATCGTCGCAAAAGGACGAAAGCGGAGCCAAACAGGCAGATTCCTCGCAAGCTGGCCACGAAGCTACAGCGTGTTTTATTATTGTGTTCGTTATTATAGCTTTTTTCACCTCCTTCCAGATTTAAACAACGTTATTGGCAAATTTATCGTAGTATCTAGCAATTAAAGAAAATGAATTGCCATCACCAAGTTGCACTTTATATGAGAAACCTTCATGACTTGTATTTCTTACTCAAGTGTGTATCCTAATCAATTTTTGGAAAAACAAAAAGTAATTTTTATGACAAATAAAACAGCCACAATAATCGAAAACATTGTTTTATTCGACGCTTCGGCTTATGCGTACGCCATCATCAGGAATAAATGAAGTGCGACAGGTAAAGGAAAAAATGAGGATGCAATTTAGGGCATTCGTACTGTGTTGCGTCATATAGACCATTATGTGTCAAAAAGCAGCAGGGGAATGAATGAACCATCGACGTTGAGATCTGGCTGGTGTTGCTGTATCAGAAGAGACTCGAGTAGGTAAAGTTCCTTCTGATCGACGATGCTTCCCAATATTTCCGGTTGCTTGAAGTTAAAATTGGTGCGTGGGATTGGCCGACAGATGTTTGCAAACTTCAGAACGTTGATCAAATTTGTGTTCTTTGATTCGGGTTATTAAATTCCGGCGAGTCTGTCCAATGTAATTTGACCCACACGTGCATGCTAGTTTGTAGACTACACTTGAGCGACGAAGATGATTCTGTTTGTCTTTATATGTAAAAGATTTTTTCAACATATTAGTTTCATGTACGAAACGAAACTGAATGGGCATTTTTTGTATCCTTTGCAGTAGTGGTGTTATCAATTTGGGGGCCCCTGTGTAAGGGCAGTCAAAGACCAAAAAAGGTTACCGCTTTCCGACAATGTGGTTCTAACGCATTTACAGTAACTCTTGTATTTCAGCGATATCTGACGCTCGATTTCACACCAACTTACGTACTTTCTTTTGTAATCCGGTATGCTGCACATCATGCGCCATAAGCTACTACACATATAACAAAGTACAATTTTTTCAGCAATAATTTAGACAAACGGTATCTAAATTATTGCTGAAAAAATTCTAATAAAAAGAACATCTTGCACGAAGAAAATTATTGCATCACAGTCCAGAAAGTGAGCATGGCAGTGTGCCATTAGTAAGGTGTCAATATCTTTAAATTGAAACCTCTTACATTTTGATTAAAAGAATTATATATTTCTATTGAATAGTATTGGCCCAACCTTATCTTTTCCTAAAGAATGAATATTTTGATTGGGAGCTTATCTTGGATTTAGCCCTTATGTTTAGACTGCATGGGGCGCTTGTCCGTTGATCGTACGTTACTTATACTTTCACTGTGGCTTCTTGCCTTTTGGTTGAAAATCTTCGAGTCAGATTGACTTACCATGTGCTTGTGTTTGTTGATATGTTTTAAATATGCGTTAAAACATATCAACAAAAACAAGTACATGGTAAGGCAATCTGATTTTTCTACTCAATATAGTGAATTCACACTTAAAGCAGCTTTAGGAGTAGGAATCTGAACACCAAACCTGACTGGAGAGCTCTGGTGAAATACATAGCATTTAATGGCATTTACAAACAAGGTTTATACAACAAACCTGTCACGCGATCATAAAACTTTTGTAAATCTGAAGTTTTTATAGTTTTGCGGTCAATGGCGGATCTAGCCAGTAATATTAGAGGGGGCGATTTCAGTAGTACCTGGTAGTCTCATAACTAGGCATACCATACGTCCCGTTTTAGCCGGGACAGTCCCGGTTTAAAGGCTTTGTCCCGGCGTCCCGGTCAGTCAACGAAAAAGTCCGGTTAGGCCTTCAGTCAGCCAGCATGACTTAGATGTGGTCTGATAACAGATACAGAATGTCAAAGCCTTTATCACCTGTAAAATTAATACGGACTTTTCCTGTTTTTACGAGAAAATATAATCGAACAAAGACCTCCTGAAGATAGTATTGTCTACAGAAAAGCAATGATTGGGCGAATGTGTAAATTTACAAATGCTTAAACATTGTTCTGTTCCTTAGTAAAATGTATTATTTGAGTTTTTCTTGGTGTCTTAACTGTAGAAGTCCAAAATAGCTGCATACTCCACGTAAGATATGAACCACATTTATTTGATAAGCCTCGTTGTTCTGAAGCGTCCCGGTTTTTAATCACAAAAATATGGTATGCCTACTCATAACGGCTTCGCTACTGGAAGAAAGGTGAAGTATACTTCACAACACCGTTGTGATAAAACAATGGACGACAAAATGGACTTTAAACGCGAATGTTGTTTTTTGAATTGTACAAATTCATGGTGAATAAAGTTACTTTTGTAGGTTTTAGGGGAGGCGATCGCCCCAATCGCCCCCCCTCCTGGATCCGCCCCTGGTTGCAGTGAATTTTTTTGGCTTACAGTGGAAATGCTTCAGTTCAATTCCCTGAATGCACAACAAGCCTACTGGTCAGTGGCTGCGAGGTTGGCAACCGACTAGAAGTCAGGCGTAAATTTTCACGGCGGGCCAATTCTTCTTTTCCAGAGGTAGAAACACTAAACTCTAATTTCCAGTAGATTAGCAGCCACGTTTCTGTCCAACATCATGTTACAGCCGGTAAACGCAGAGTTTATTTTCTTAATTTACCCCCATAATTTCTGCAATTTATGACCAGAAATGTTTTCCAACATCCATTTAGGTTCAACGCCACAATACCAAGAAAACCCTTAATGCCACTTGTAAAAGACTGAATTTATAAATGAAAATGTTTTCAGGCGAATCTGCAAATCAAGCCTTCTCAAGTGGAAACACTGGCACTCTACAGAGGGTGGCACGCATCGGCCACGACCAGAAAACCTGATGCGATTTGTTTTCGAAATGCTTTTGATTTACTTTTTTTTGCAAAATGAAAGCGTTTCCGAAAAAAAAGTGAAAGTGTTTCCAAAACGAAAAAAAAATTTTTTTTTAAATGAAAACGTTTCAAAAAAACGTTTTTCAAAATGAAAACATTTTCATTTATAAATCATTTGCAAAGCGAAAGTGTTTTTGAAAGGAAAGTAAAATTCTTTTTGAAACGAAAACGTTTTCGTTTATAAATCATTTGCAAAGCGAAAATGTTTTTAAAACGAAAGTAAATTGTTTTCAAAACAAAAATGTTTTTATTTAAAAATCATTAGCGAAACGAAAGTGTTTTTTAAATTAAAGTAAAATGTTTTTGAAACGAAAAAATTTTAATTTGCAATTACATTTGAAAAATTTTTGTAGTTTTTTTTTTGTTGTTTAAAAAAGTGCCGGAAAGAAGAAAATTTTAGGGTGGCACACATGGGTCACCATACAGTACTTAGTTAATGTTCAATCTTCCACTGACAAAAAGCTCGCAACAACGCAAGACCGCCAGAGACTGCAAAACTCTGATGAAAAGTAATATTGTCAGTTTTGGATCCTACGTTTGGTTGTTTTTACTAGATTTCGCGCAAACAGAAATTGTTTGTTGGAGCTCTATATGTTAGTTAAATCAGCTAGAACAGTTTCCCGTGAGCTTTACTGGGAAAAACGTGTCTACACTGGGCTTACTTCATGTGGTTAGCTGAGGGTGTTGCGACAATACTTTTCTGCTGTGCAAAAGTTGTCTTCATGCTGTTTACCATCGGCTATGGCATAGAGCAGGGCTTCTCAAACTATGGGTCGAAGTCCCAAATGGGGTCGTGAAATGTAGTTTTGGGGTCGCTAAACCAACTGGCTTGACAAATCAGGTATAACTATTTTTGTAAAATTTACAAGAAAATTGAAAGTATGCCTGCAGTGAATCTATTTCTTCTGCATTTTTATTTTTAGGGGCAATATCGTACTTTTTACTGTCAGTTGTTTACTATGGCGCCTGCCTTAGCTATCAAATGATAATAAAAACCAGGCACGACAAGTTACGCGTTTTTACACTGTGATTGTTTTAACGTACTAACCGATACTAACCTTACTGCATTCATTCCGACACAAAAGCATGCTTCTGTTTAGAGTCTAGGTCTATTTTAGGGGCTAGGCTGACTGCTTTGAGAGCACACCGAGTACAGTAATTTCAAACTAAAGTTAAAAGCTTCATACACAGTTTCAGAAGCACTTTAGACTTTGATTCAAGTGAAGTTGGATCGACAAACCATACACAATTCAAACTTTAGGAGGCTACGCACCTGCCATGCCCAGGATGAGTTTGCAGAGTTAACGACAAACATTTGCAACTGGAATTTTCAAAACAGTTTAGCTTATGTCATTAGTGGATAAGAACAAGAACTGGATGCTCTGTTATTTCTGATCTAGCCATTGATAAACTCTTAGACTTTTGCACAAGATATTTGTTTGAAGCGGTATTCTCAAAATTGATAATCATCAAGTCCCAAAACCGATCCTTTTTGAAAAATGTTGAGAATGTCCTTCGTCCTGCGTTGTGGTTGTCTTGTATCATTCTATGAATGATTGATCTGTGCAAAAATTATCAACCGCATCATCTCATTAGCTGTGCTTGATAACTTTTATAAACTGAATTGTGTTTTGATAATTATTTTTCGCCTTACGGTTTCCATTACGTGGGAGTTTTATGAATTTGTAGTTACTTTCGGGGATTCTGTGCATTTGTATGATTTCGCCATTGACAAAAATGCATCTTGAGATTTGTAACGAGACGTTTACACGTATCATTAACATCTAGGCTATCCGACAAGGGGGCTGTATAGAAAAAACTTTTTTTCAAACGGGACCGCAGAACAAAAAAGTTTGAGAAGCCCTGGCATAGAGGATTAAAACACTATACTTTGTATTGCTTGGAAAATGACAACTTCAAAACGGCATAAATAAGCTTCGTGTCTACTGAATGGATTGTGTTTGTATGTTCCATTAAATATGTGGTTATTATTACTATAAAAAGGAGTTTATGTACAGGTGATCAGATCGACAGCTAGACATATTTTCGAGGGCGGCAACACGGTCCCGCATGAAAATATATACATCCCAAAAATAAACCTACAAAAAACGCTAGAAAAACACGGGAATTTAACGAAGAGAACTTCTGAACGACACGAAAGAGCTATAAATTCCAAGAAAAGATAGCAATGCCATTTTTTCTTTAGAAGAATGTAGGAAAGGCTTTAATTTCCGCTGAAAATCTAAGGCAAAAGTGGAACCAAAGTCGGCACAACAAAAGACAGATTTTTGAGGGGGCATTACACACAAGAGGGGCATACTTTCACGCTTTTCAGACAAACAGCCAAATTGGTCACACCTGCTTAGGACCCCCAAAACTAAGATGGCCTAGGGTCCCGCGCTCCCTAAATCCGTCCCCCTGCCCACATTCCTTAGGAAATAGAAATATTTGGAATTTTTTTGGCATAACTTTTGAACCAGAAAGGCTAGAAAGTCGATCAAGGACTCTGAAGACTTGTATAATAGCCTAGAATCCAATAAATCTTTGAGTCACGAAATCGGCTCATTGGATCGGCCGATGACGTCATCAAACAAACCGCAAAACACACCCCATTCATACAAAAAACCCAAGCCCAAAACTCAAAATTGTTTTTTCATTCTAAACTACAAGACTTCACGAGTCGTTAGAGGGTTTGAGTAGCCCTCTAACTCAATCTGCTGCCGAGTTATGGCTGGCCAAAATTTGCCCTGAGAGGGCAAATGATATCTTCTACGATACTTTATTTTTGTCAAAAATGGGATTTTTGAGCCGCAACTTAGGCTGCAGATGCGTTTAAGGGCTCTAAAGACGCGGATCATAGCTTTGTTTCCAACAAACCCTTGAGCCAAAAAATGGTTTGTTGGGTTGGCCATCAGAGCCAGGTAAACTTAGCCGAAAAGGCGAAAAGATGCCCTCATTATGACGTTATCCCCAGAAAACCCCAAACCCAAAACGAAAAATTCTTTTTTTGATCTGAACTACAAGACTAGCTGAATGCGTAGAGGGTACGAACAGCTCTATAGATCAATCGTGTGGTGAGTTATGGTGTTGCACATCTCTGCAAAAAAAGTGGTCGGTCCGGTGTCAGGCGAAATTTCTGACTAGCCAAATTTCTGAAGTATTCTACATGTCAAATACGCTGCGAAAACTGGTGATTAGGGCTTAGGGATTCGTGTTTAGGTAAGTGTGTCGGGTTTGGGTTTGGGTTAGGGTGAGAACAAGAATATATAATTGAGGTCAACGAGTAAGTCCAAAAAATGTAAATGATTAAAGTTATTCCCGTACTGTACCTTGTTGTGAGTACCTGACATCTAACCAAAATGTTTTAATTTACACAACATACATCGAAAAAGCAATTGCCAAACTTTATTTCTTTATTCTGAGAAGTGAAATAACTGAGAAACAATAACAGGTCAGAAATTCGCAGAGGTCAGAAATTTCGCTTGACACCGACTTAGCGGGTAAACTGCTGCGGCCCACTCCGAATTTAGAAAACTTCTTCGATAACTATTAGTGTCCGACATACAGGTTGAATACAGCGCCCTACTCCGGAAACTAAGGTAGAGATAGTCCTGAAAAAATCAGCAGTTAGTATCGTTGCCGTGCCAGTTGAGCAAAAAATTTTAACTCATGAAACAAAAAATGTATCAGCCTTGTTCAGAGCTAGATTTTTCTGTCCAAATGTGACTTTCTGTTCGATGTCCAAGGCTTTTGTTACGGCCCCAACTGTGAGTGATATGTTGGGAGCTGTGTACAGTTCAGATGTGGGTGGCAAGCAATTATACCAGAAGATCCTAGATTGCAAAATGCTAGTTTCAAGTCGTGCAATTTGAAAGTATCGCGTCCTGAAGCCCTCCTGGCATTCTTCGAATTGCTTTGCAAATAATGCTGACGATGGAAGTTATATTTATTGCAAACAGTGAACAGTCTTTCAGTAAACTAAAACTGGCCCTTTAGTACCTCCCTGCCTCAATGGCTAATAATAAGTCAGGGAAGGCTGTGTGATCTAGCTGTGATAAGAATAGAAAGGGACGAAAAAGAGAAAGCTGACTTTGATGAAATCGTAAACGAATTTGCTTCGATAAACGCACGAAAAGTGTTGTTTTGAAATTAGCATTTTTGTGTAATTTAACCGGAAAAGGTTTTTTTTTGTTTTTTTTTTGTGTAATTTAACCGGAAAAATACATTAATGTTTCGATGGAATAGTGTTTTTCGGAGAGAAGTGATACAGGACTTGCATTAAATAATTTATTGTGCAATTCAAATCAAATGTGTTCCATTTTGAAAGAAGTTGTCGTTTGCAGTTGCAATGTGTTGTTTGATTTTTTTGTGAGCAGAGCCGTATCAGCCGCACTCCATAACCCCAATTTGGGGGGCACGCTGTCACAGGGGTCACAATTCAGCTTATCACCACTTAGCTCCACAAAGAAAGCTTCGACTCATCAATTTGAAAAATGAAGCACTAGAAATCAGTGAAGTTGGGGGCCCTTTGAAAGAAAAGTGCTCATACATTACAGTTACTTTGGGCCCCTTTGAAAGCAAGGTACTTACACATTACAGCTGCTGTTGGGGGGCCCTTTGAAAGCAAAGCAGCCTACTTATATATCACAGTTATTGTTGGGACCCTTTGAAAGCAAGGTACTTTACATATTATAGTTGCTCTTGGGGCCCCTTTGAAATTGTAGGGGCTGAGGTTGTAGGTTATTGCAGAGGTCCCTAGTAGGAAGTTTCTTCTCAGCAGCGATCCTACTTTTGCTGAGGAACAAAAGCGTTGGGCGTTCGAATGCGCCACAGGAAACAGCGACCTACTGCGGTTATGTAGGTTTGCAGGCTGTCATGTCGACGGTCGGACTGTTCGCAAACAAGTACATCACGTTGAATCACGAATGGAATATTACTGGGAATTACGCAGTAAGAATGCACAAAACATCAAAGCACTAATGTGTCCACTATAAAAGCAAAGTACTGACACAATGCATGCTGTTGGGCGCCCTTGTAAAGCGGAGTACCTGCACATTACAGTTGTTGTTGGGAGCTCCTTTGAAAGCAGAGTAGCCTACTTAAACATTGCAGTTGCTCTTGGGGGCCCCTTTGAAGGCAGAGTACTGAATTATGACGTGGTTCGGAAAATATTATATGAGTACATAATAAATTTTTCACCAAATATGAGGAATATTTTCGCGCGAAATACCTTGAGGGGCCCCCTAAAAAGAGTGCCCGAGGCAAGTGCCTCGCTTGCCTTCCTTTAAACACACAACTGTATATTTGTCCCTGACAATGATCTTATTTGAGAATATGAAACCGATTGAACACATTCTACTTCATCCGATATGCGTACTTTCTCACCTGATGTACGCATGTAAACACTGTAATGTACAGTTATATTTATATTATTGAGCACATTGAAGTTGCTGATGAATTTATCACTTCAAAAAATCAGATTTAACGCGATTTTTCACAATGAAACCTAGACACTCAGGTCGACTAAAAATAGATCTGGATGGAAAAAATTCTAAGTGGGTCCCTGGTCACATGCGGCAAAACACCTACTACTGTAACTTGAAGTGAACATTTGAATATTTCTTGCCGTGTTATTGTTATCCAATAAATACCAAGAGTACAACAATCCGCTAGAAAGTTTCGTAACTTGCCTCTGCAGGCAAAGGATCGGACATAAGCGAACTGCGTAGTTGCGCTGAGCGTTTCGGGGACCTCGCGTTCATTTGTCCGACCCTACCTACATGCCTAGTTATATACGTCCAGAAGTCAGACTTCCACTTGGTCAACATGTTTTGTGTAGTGATTGTTGTAAAAAAATGTACTATGTCTAGCCCAGGTTGTCTTCTCTTATTTTGTGCTGCATAGCAGCAAGATACCTTTGGTGCTTACGACCAAAATTACACATTTGGGCAGCATGCTGTTTAGACAGCCAGATGGAGTTCATTGTGTAGTCAGAAGAGTCTATTTAGCAATCATGGCTAAGTTGTCCCAAAACAGAGTATTGCAGTCAGGGCCCCGACATGTGGAAGTGCCGCCCCGGGGCGAGTCGAAAAGTGCCGCCCCCCCACCCCAAAAGTGCCGCCACCGGACATTTTGCTAACCGGAACAGGACACCAGGACAGACGTTTAAACCGGTACAGTCCCGGACAAACCGGGGACGTATGGTAGGTCCAACCTGAACCAAAATCTAAAACCTAAACCTAAATCTAAGTTCAGGTTCATTCGTGAAAGACCATTTGCTATTCCTTCTTTTCACCAAAAGTGCCGCCCCCCTAAAAGTGCTGCCCCGGGGCATCGCCCCTTCTTGCCGGGCCCTGAGTGTAGTTTATGGATGTTAATCGTTGCGTCCACGTAGGATTTAGTCTATATTTGTTAACATTTATAGGCGATTTGAGATACAAAATATTATTAACCTAAACATGTGCCATGCATCAGGAAATTAGCAAGTCCAGACATCAGCAAGGTTTATCCATGCGTATTTTGGCCAGTAAAAAGCCGAATGTGCACGCTTTATAAGCATATTTCACATAAGCTCATGGTTAAGTTTATCAATTTGCGCTAGTGAAAGAAAACGTTCATCGCGGCGCACATCCTTTGACAGGTCTCATGTTTGCTCCTTCGGTAATAATGTTTTCATAACTGAACGACAGGATTGATTCTGATTTTCTGCAATTTTTTTAACATTTGCATTTCATTACGACGTCTCTAAATAATCGCTGTCAATTAAACAACAATGATTTACGACCCAATTCCTTATGATAAGCTCGTTCAAAAAATGTTGGTTGGAAACTACAAGCCTATTATGGGTATTTGCGGGAAAAAATTTGTAATTAATTTGCAAAGTCTGCAAATGCTGTTCATGTTGTGAATTTAATATAAATTTTCAGAATGTCTAGCCCACTGCGCAAACATGAAAGCCCCAATAGAAGACTGTCTGGCGACGGTTCTGCCCAGGCCCGCAAACACAGGGGGCAATCCCGAGCAGTTACCCCCATACCTTTTTTGTGCTCCCTCCAATTTTGTTGTGTTCAGAAAATTTGTTTTGAACATATGATTAAAGCAGAAATCTTCCCCCCCATAAAAATGTATATTGCCCCCACAAACCTTAAAACCTAGCTACGGGACGGGTTCTGTCAAAATTGTGACTGCAATTAGGATATTTTGTTTCGAAGGCCATTCGACCTCGAGATGTAACACAACCATGGGCGTCCGCAGAAATTTTTCCAGGGGGGGAAAGTCGAGATTTTGCTTATCTTTTTCAGTTTGTTGGCGACGCAACGCAAATGGACGTATACAAAAGAGAAAATGTCCAATGTTACGGCAACAGTTGCATACAGTGTTTTCCTTGTACGAAAACTTTACAGTGAGCAAATCTTTCAGTGATCATGGATTTTTTTAGACTCAGTTAGCGGAGTTCGAAATGAATAATAAACTTTGTGAATTTTTAGAATAAGTGTAAAATCTTATGAAAATACGAAAAATCTACACATCTAATCAGGGCCGGCCCTAGCTTGTGCGGGGACCAATGCAAGACTTAAGCGCGGGGCCCCTCTGAAACAGTGGTTTTATGACGTCATCATGTTTGCTCAGTCAATCGTCCTACGACCTTTTTGATAAAGATGTTTTAGCAAAAAGACCTGTATGAATATCAAAAAACACGGCAAATTATTGAAGTTCATCTAAACCAGTGTTTCTCAAAGTGGGCGGAATCGTCCCCTTGGGGGCGATTTTGATGGGCAAGGGGGCGAAAAAACCAAAGGGGGCGATAGGGGGGAGAAAAAACGGTCGAAAATGCTCAACCACTAATTGATGATAGAGTTAACTTCAGTATCCTACTATTATGACTTGTGAGTTCCTTGCAAATTTTAATTTAGTATGATATAATCGTTGGAGGTTGTTTCTAAAGCAATTATTCAGTTGAATTTTTACTCTGGATCGTCTATGTGCCCGGCTACAGTGTGGATTATTTCAGGGCTGCGGAGTCGTCGTAAAAATGTCACAGCTTCGGCTCCGGAGCTGTTCTTTTCATAAACATGGCTCCAGCTCCAGAGCTCTCTTTTTTCATGACTCAGGCTCCAGTTCCAGCTTCTATTCGTTTTCACACATTAATACTTTAATTGTCTTGGTGCGCCTCAAGTTGAATGGAAAATTAATGAAATCAAGTAGGCCTACACAAAACCAGGAGAATATACCAAACATTTTGAGGAATTTAATCTGGTAGTTTTTACAAGCAGCGCTGTTACCATGAGGAAATCAGCGAAAAAACGACATACAAACAGTTTCTGGAGAGACAGTCGCTGGTTTTGCCTTCAATTCCTGAGGACGTTTTGTTATTTCTCACAGAAACAAGAAAATGGCTGTTTGGAAAACTACATTCGTGTCCGAGCATTTAAACACAGACCAGTCCCAGCTGACCAAGCGTTTTGCACTCGTATGCTTTGCCTGTTGCAGTATTGACGATTCCAGCTAACCGCGCTTCCCGGGCAAACCACGCAAAGAACGCAGAACACATAGTCGACTCTCATGTTTCTTTCAAACACGCACACATTTGCATTAAGCCAAATGAGAAGATGTGTTCAAAAGGACTTTGTTCAAAGAAATTGTATGGCAGCAAAAAAATGACAAAAGCGCGTTTGGGTCTGATGCTTTAGATTAGTGTTTTTTAGTTTATGCAACTACACGAAGCCTTATTTCTTAGCTTGATGGTCACTAATTGCTCAGGCGAAAGGTTCTTTTCAACATTCAAGAGAATGAGAATTAAAAATCAATTAAAGGGCCGCAATATTCCAGGAGAGGTTGTTAACACTAAGCACATTAAAAGTGACAAACTTAGGCAAACAAATTGTGATGAATTCTTAGATAATTATGTTATTAAGAAGGCAGGACAAAACCTTTTTAACTGTTCACTGTGTTATGTTCAGCCTTACTTGATTTGATGATTGTAGCTTTTTATTTCTTTATACGTATTTCAATAATGACAGCATAAGCGAAATTTAAACAGTCCAATCGCCACGGTAGGCATTGGTGAGCTCAGCCCTTCCAAATTTAAATATGAAACACTACAAATCAGTAAAGATTTTATCAAAGTTTCAAAATGTCAAGTCCCCTTACGAAAATTTAAGCCCCATATTCAAGACTTTCTGGCGACGGTTCTGATTTTTAACTCCACATCTTTTCACGCGATTGTTTAGTTGCATTCGATTCTTACCAGTCTGAAAAAGTAAGAAACACGAGAATAGTGAACAAGTGAAAGCTCTAGAAGGTTTTCTATAGGCTTTAGAGGAATCAGCCGATTGGGCTCTGCTTCTTCTTTTTGCAATGTTTCAAACTTGCGCATATCTGTATTCAAGTAACTTCACTCCACAGTAATAAGCAAGGAATCAATCACAATCCCTTGCTTATTTCACCTGGGGAGTGACGTTACGCGAATCGTGAGCCTAACAGTTACAACCATTTGGGTGCGTTTTACGTGAGGTGTTTTGCTCGTGTGTGTCAGATATTTACCGCCGTGGTAAGAGAGTTGCAACGTGGTCCTCACGTTGTGCTTTAAAGTCTTTATGCCGCCACGCATACTATATAGATGCAGTGTGTTTGTTTTTTTGCAATACAGATAAGAAAACACAGATGTGATTCTTATAAAAAGCGTAGACCATGTGTTGTGTCAAATATTTCAATTGTGGCGATTTCGGTTGGTTTGCCTGTGGCAGTTAATAATCCTGTT
>Ga0210059_1010772_pt1 | contig 14078 bp, 10 predicted proteins | sample Ectturendosymbi2_FD_188042 | JGI IMG/M metagenome (GOLD analysis project Ga0210059, IMG submission 188042) | Ecteinascidia turbinata endosymbiont from Florida, USA - Sample 2 (SPAdes) (version 2) | ecosystem: Host-associated > Tunicates > Ascidians > Unclassified | place: Key West, Florida... | reverse complement strand
GGAATGTGAAAAAAATAGTCAGCTACAGCATACAGGGTCAAGACGCATAAAAAATTTGGCAAGACTGATCGCCGCGATGTCGAAGTGAATGCAAGAGACACCCTGACACGATTTTGAAAATTCGCAGAGTCCTGGCATATTCGCTTAACAGTCTGCTTTTTTCCTTGAGCTAGCTTATACGTACAGAAAAAGTTAGGCCACATTGAATTTTCAGCAAATACCTGTTTCATCACACAAAGCGTTCATACCTATATCATCGCACAAGGCGCAGCTCAGTTCTTCGGCAGATGCGATGGAGGGCGCTTGTTCCAGATGCTCGGGACAGACCAGCAACAAAGCTTTGATATCCTGAAGGTAGAAATGGATGGCGTTAGAAAAGTAGGGGGGGGATAGTAAGTAAACATTATGTCAAGCGTCGGTTGCATCATTACTTGAAAGCAGCCACTGCCCGCAGCACACGGGTAGTGATAAAAACGATCGCATCTTGTAGCTTTGCATTTGATGGTTGCGCCGTACCGTCCACAGTAACTGCACTTCTGGGTCATTCCGCTGTGCACAGCCTGCGAGAAACAAGGCACGTGCACTGGTAAAATACTCTGTTAAAGATATCAGCATTTCTTACTTAAACTGTTTTAAAACATCGTGAATCAATAGGGAAAAATCCGGTGAAAAATCGAACAAAAACCATTAGAGCTCGGACAACATTACGTAAACGTAGGCATAAAGTTTGTTGATACTTTGCAGAAAAAAATGCTGAAAATTCTGTTATATGGGCAGAACAGGAAAAAAGTGTGACATTTTTTTCAGTCGTCCGTACATTTTTGCAAGTAAAAGTGGAACTATTCAAAAAGCTACTAATGTCATCATATTTGGAAACATAAATTTTGGCAAAAATTTCTTGCCCAAATATTTGAGTTCCCGTAAGGCTATGATCAGGACAACAATCAAAATGCAATCACAATTATAATGAAGAATGCTTCAAACACCCAACTGTTGAAATCTTGCTCTGTTGCACATGTTGAATGCTTCATCGTTGCCGTATATATGCGAAGTAATGAGACAAAAACTACATTCGGAAGAAATATATATATGCCCAGTATCTGACCATTTCCCGTCAATAGTTCAATATTATTAGCGCAACGGCAGGAAGGTGAGCTGTACTGTACTAAACCGAGATCTTGCTGAAGCGCGTGGTACTTGTGTCTGGTTTAGAGTGACGCGTATTTCATGACCAGTCAACATAACGTCGTCGCCACTATAAACCTGGAATTCACCACGATTGTGTTTCTATCCTCCATATCAAGCACGCCAGAAACAGTACCTTGTCAACGCACAGAAGTTGATAAAGTTCATTTTGCGTCACTCCTTCCGACCAGGCAGCACAACAGTGATGGGCTGTCACATGACCTGAATAAAAAATAAATTACAGTTGATGAATGCGTGCATTGAAAATAAAACAACCAACGCAACTCCCAAGCAACAAAACCGTCATTCATGAAGAATAAAATCCTGGGAGTCGGTAGATCAATGGCAGAATGTCTGCCTCTGAACTGAAAGGTTGTGTGTTTGAGCTATAGCATCTATAACCAGAGTAAATCGCTGAAGAGCTCATGGTCAAGAACGTTCACTTCAACCGGAAAGGCTGGGTTTCGTTTTGCCGCCGCCAATTGTAATCACCCAATCAATAACACCGTGAACTATTTGAAGACACAATGAAAAAAGTTTTTAACTACTCACCTGTTGGTTCAAACACCTGCGACGCATCAGCGATTTCAGCACAGCCAACACTGCTCAGTTCGTCGACAACCTCCAAGCGAGGTTCTGAATTCCTGCTCGTGGAATCGCGGCTGTTAGAAAATGCATTAAAATATTACATGTATATATTCATTCATTTTCAAATCTGCTTTACCCCTGTGGAAGGTGGCGAGGAAAGCAGCACTACGATTAGAAATACCTCACGATTGATAGCAAAATACTTTGAGCAATGCCGCACATGAAGTTGCAGAGGAAGCTAAAACAATACTTTTCAAGAAATTGTTCCACAGACTCCCATGTTCGGTTTCGCACAAAATTTTTAAAATGCTTATAATCACGAAAATTGCAATTCTATATATTCAAAGATCTCTAGTTTTGTGTACCAGATGCTCATACAGAAACAGATGAAATGAAGGTTAGCAGATGAACTGCAAACTACAGCGTATAAAATTAACGTCTTGTCATGATCCAAATGTATGTACTATCTCAACACTTTCAGTACTGGGTTACGTAGCTATATGTAATAGAGCCCTGCGGTGGTTGATTTTTTTGTCCGCTCCCCCAGGAATTTGAGAAATCTTACCCGCTCCTGTCCCGCAGACTTCCAACCCATACCCGCCCCGCACTGTTCCGTCCCAAACATGTCACGGTGTGTGTAAAAACCACCAAAAACTCATGCAACCTGTTTCATCGCGAGCGGTAATTTATTCAGTGGTTAATTACAAAACCAACAGAAACTTATTAAAAACGCTGTAAGGCAGGTGTAGGCAATTAATTTGGCTTGGGGGGCACACTGAGAAGGCTGCGGTTGGTGAGGGGTCATACCTTCTGATGGAAATAGAAACAAGTCTCGGTTCAAGGCAAAGTGGGAGGAAATTTCGTGTTTGAAGATTTTTCCTGATTGCTTCAGCGGGCACTGAACATGCTGTGGTGGGCAACATGCGGCCCACAAGCCGCTAATTGCCCACCTTTGCTGTAAAGTAAAACTGTGAAACCTTTTCGTCAGTCTTGAGTGCTTCTTCTTTAGCTTTTGAAAAAGAGTATGTCGTTCACTGGTGAACTCTTTAAATCTGCTCTTCTGCTATTTGCAACATGACCAACCATACTAAACATTCATTTATTGGCAGCGCTGGGTGCCATCACGCAGAACGTATAGGCAGAATCTTCTTGCAAATACACCGAAAGCTGGAAATTCTAATCTGTGGTTTCACCACCACTGGCGAATGTAGTTATACACCTTTGTTCCACAAGTTCTCTGTAGAATTGACTTTCTTTCTCATATCACTTTTGTAGGCATTGGGTCAACCTTCAGCTACCCACACACAGAGCTTATTATCCCATGCCCACACCGCACCTGAACACATGACTTTGGTTCCCACACTACCCTGCAAATGCAGGTACTTGCAACTCTCATCGATTAATCTGTCCCATATGTACTGGGTCTGTATGGAACAGGCACGGGGCTACATAACAGTTCAGTTCAGTTTATTTCTGCATCCTGACCAAGCACAGAATACTTCATCAGGAATACAGGGACAGGAAGTGATGGCTGTAGCTGTCATTTAAGTCACTGCCCCCATAACAATACATTTCTGGCTGAAATTTTTTTGCTTGGGTGTTGGCCATAATTTACTCCCTTAAAATTTCATAAATTTACACACATAGGCTGTGAATAAAGGAGTAGGTTATGTTACTCAGTGCTTGTTTGTTCTGAAATAACAATATGGTTTAGGCAACCAGCAAAAATACGACAGGTTTAGGCAACCAGCAAAAATACGACAGGTTTAGGCAACCAGCAAAAATATGACAGGTTTAGGCAACCAGCAAAAATACGACAAACTATTGAAAACAGCCTGGTTACCAGTGCATTTTACCAGGCAAAACACCCAGTACTGAAAGTGTTAATTTAAAACAAACAGGCATGAAGGTGGATACATCCAAAATTTTCGTTTATTTTGCTGAAAAGTAGCAGCAATATAAAAATCTCTAGACTTAGCAAATGTCAATTAAGACTTTTCAACGTTTGATTTTATACTAGGAAACAGGGGTGCACAAATTTTTCACCATTGTCGGCCATACTACGTTTATTTTATGAATTATGGCCACTAGTGAGTTCAAAATATTTATTTTTTTGCACCACTTCTGTTTTACTTCCACATACTGAGCCTAGCCTGCTTCTCTACTTCCATGTCTGTTTAGCAATCTTTCTACAAAGTATCCTCATACAATAGATAAAGCTTTTCAGGTGTATGGCCACCATAACCTATATTTTGAATTACACGTGCCCACCTGCATGAATTTGCATTGAAGGCTGCGGCCGGAGGTTGTGTACCCATGCTATAGAAATTTCAGGTTCCTTCAGTAATTTGCTTGTTAGGTAAAGAAAAACAGTCCTCAACAGCATGATAATGGAGAAGTAGTTCAGAAATCTTAGAAACTTTTGTTGTGCAAACTACAGAAACCAGTTTATTTAATACTGATCATCAACACTTGCAAGTTGTGGGATGAAGACACCATATCAGACCCCGAAGTTCAAAGGTGGCCACTGGCCAGACAAGCTTACCCAAGATACTTTTGATAGCTTGGAAAGCTTCATGCTGCACATTCTTTAACAAACTGAAGACAAGGATTTTCTTATTTGTTGCATGAAATGAAATACACAACATTTCTGTACCCAACATTCATAGGAGCCTGAACACAGCATAGTCATAAATATGCAATATAACTTTTGAAGTTTCCAATAACGTGTTTACTTCATTGTTAGCCGCCCTTGATTGTAAGATGCACAAAGTGCTGTTAACACGTTTGGTGCCAGCCAAGTTACATTAAAAGATATAATTTGAGCATATTGGCCAAGTCTTTGCAACTCCATAACTTGGCAGTTGATTGTGCTAAAGAGCTGTTCAAACCCTCAAAAAACTCAGCAAGCCTTATAGTTTGAAATTAATTTTTTTTTTCAGTTTTGGATTTTTCATGGATGATGTCATAAGTGGGGTAGATTTTTGGACATTTTGGCTCAGGTTACCTGGCCCTGGGCCCAACTGCTAGCTAAAATTCGAGTCTTTTGAGCCTTTGATCGGGTTTCTAGCATTTCTGGTTCAAAAGTTATGGACAAAAAACATAATTTGGTAATATTACCCAACTCTTGAACCAGAAACGCTAGAAAGCCGATCAAAAGCTCAAAAAACTCAGATTTTGTGCTGTATCTATAACATGTGTGATAACATAATTATGCCTGTCAGCAATATTAACATGTACAATATACTAAATGATATTATTATTAAGCAACCTATTGTATTGAGTATGTTAAACAACTTTTAAGGTTTTGCACCTAGTTCTAAACAACTAATCTCCTTCATTACAGATACAGCACAGTTCCTCCAGATCTGAGACCACCATTACCATGCCTCATCAGTTATAAAATAAAAACAATTTCTCTCAAATGACAACACTAGGATTTGCAGTTCAAAGTAATGAAACACACACATATAATTGACAAAATATTGAATTCACAATATGCATCAACACATTCGTATGTTGCTAAACCTAAGTGCATTGCAAATAATCAGCTGATTAATTGGTAATAATCAATCTATTTGCTTATTCGTGCATCCCTGTTACTGACATGCAGCAAACATAGAGTGGAAGGGTTTTCACACAAAAATGATATTAACACTTTTAGAGCCGCCTGGTTTCGACGATTTTCACAAAAGTGAAGTAATTTTGGGGTCATTTTGGCTCATGTTGCCTGGCCTAGGGCCCAACCGCCAGACCAAAGTGTTTCGCTGAAGTTTTTATTGGAAACTAGACTCGAGTCCAAGTCTTTTGAGTCTTTGATCGACTTTCTAGCGTTTCTGGTTCAAAAGTTATGATCTAAAATAAACAAATTCATTAATTAAGTAATTAGCTAATTAGTCAAATATTTTTACTAACTTACATCACAACTTTTGAACCTGAAACCCTAGCATGTCATCCAAAGTATCAAAAGACTCGGATTGTAGTCTAGTTTCCAGTAAAAACTTCAGCGAAATACTACCACCTAACGGTTGGTGCCCAGGGCCAGGCAAAGTGGGCCAAGGTGGCCTAAAAGCCCTCTACTTATGACGTCACTCACAGAAAACCCGCACCCCCTAGGCAAAAAATTTTTTTTCAAGTGCAATCTACTAGACTGGTCGATCCGTTTGAGCCGTTGAACAGCTCTCTAGGGCAATCAGCGGAGGAGCTAGGGCGGTGGTAAGGCAACCGAAAATTGCTGTTTTTTAGGCCGAAATCAAAGTACGAATATACCGTAGGCTGGCTCTATACGTGTTAATGACCTGCAATGCAACATGCTAGTCAGTTAAGAAATTGTTTCCAATAACCTCAATTCTACACATAAAGCCTAGGAATGAACCCGATTTTTTTTAACACTCTGGTATCCGTCCGCTTTTGGTAAGTTCTGAGAAACAAACACCAAAACGCACATGGCTTTGCGCGGGAATATCTCCGGTCCTGTAAGCACTACCGACCCGGTCAAAGTCTTAACAGATGCGGCAAGTCTTGCAGCTTGAACTAAAAAATATATTTTTGGTTGCGGGGTGTCGATTTTTTGTGAGTGACGTCATAAGTGGAAGAGTTTTAGGCCACCTTGGCCCACTTTACCTGGCCCTGGGCTCAAACCGTTACATGGTAGTATCTCACTGAAATTTTTATTGGAAACTAGGCTACAATCAGAGTCTTTTGATACTTTGGATGACCTGCTGGGTCTTCAGGTACAAAAGTTATGATCTAAGATAATAAAAATATTTGACTAATTAGCTAATCAATTAAGTTGTTCATTTTAGATCATAACTTTTGAACCAGAAACGCTAGAAAGTCTATCACAGGCTCAAAAGACTTAGACTTGAGCCTAGTTTCCAATAACAACTTCAGCGAAACATTTTGGCATAGTGGTTGGGCCCTGGGCCAAGCAATATGAGCCAAAATGGCCTAAAACTATTTCACTTATGACGTCACTCACAAAAAATCTGCATCCCCCAACCAAAAAATTTTTTTGAGTGCAGACTAGTAGACTGGCCGATCCGTTTGAGCCCTTGAACAGCTCTCTAACGCAATCGGCAGATGAGCTATGGGGTTGGTAAGGTAACCGAAAACTGCTGGTTTTAGGCCAAAATCTAGGGTTTCTGGTTCAAAACTTACGGACAAAAAAACTAAACTTGGGTAAAAATTACCCAATAAGATTTTTACCCATCAAATTTTGGTTATTTTATCATTACTTTCCAACCGGAAACACTTGAAAGCCGATCAAGGGCTCAAAAGACTTGGATTTTAGTCTATTTATCACTGAAAACTTGAGCGAAATATTTCCATCTTGCAGTCGAGGTCCAGGCCCGATAACCTCAGCCAACAAGACCTAAACCTACCCCACTTATGACGTCACCCATGAAAAACCTAAAACGCAAAACTTAAAAAATTTGTGATTGGAAACTGGAACTCTCACCAACTATTTTGAGGCTTGAATAGCTATCTAGCACAATCAACTGGCGAGTGATGGAGTTGCAAAGTGGTGCAAAAATAGCAGCTCAATGTGTGATTTTTTAGTACAATATATTTGTACACCAATGCCGAAAGTGTTAACATTTAGTTTTGACAATGTGGAACAACTCTGTGTCAAGTCAAAAGTAGATGAACATTACGTACGGATCCACAAAAACAAAAACCCACAACATTTAAGTCATTAAACTGCCCTATTCCAAGCATTTTCAGGTTCAATGCCCTTAAGAAGCTTCAGCCTGCCCTGTAACGTAAGTCCTAAGTAACATGCAGGGGCGCATCCAGGGGGTCTGTTTGGCTGCCATGACAGGCCCCTTTGTACAACAGGCAGGCTGCTCAGCATTTAAGTTGCTGATAAAATATTAAACGCTGTCACTGCAGGACTCTAATGCGGGTGGTTTAGAACAGGCAACAGCCTACATTTCCCTTCTAACATTGCATATTCCTATTATAAAACAACAACGTTCCTGCAATTTCTAAATGTCACCTGCACAATGACATGAAACAAATCACATTTTTGAACACTTTAAATTGATATTGCGTCAAACACATGTGTTTCGGAATTTCCTCATCTGGTTGTGCCAACTCCAATGCAAGCAAAGCTGTCAGAAGCTCATACACTGCCACGCATACGCAGAGCAGTTTTGTAATATTTCGCTCCATAGCACGAGGACACAGTGTTAAATCGCGATCGTTTTGTTTCACAGTTTCGGCCTAAATTTTATCTGCTGTTTACACCTAATAGGTTACCACTAAATCAAATAAGTTTAGGCCTTCCTCAGCGTCACGCCAAGTAATGCGGGTTTGTTTCAACTTCAGCTATATTTTTACAAGAAATTTCTCATGATGAAAAGCGCGACAGCTAGCCTCAGAAATGGTGGTCGCATTATCTGAACAAATTATCAGTCAAGCGTTGTATTTCGAAAATAGCTTTTTTAGAATTGAGCAGTTGACGTTGTTGCTTTCAGCACAAAATGTCCTATATTGATTACGAGTAAGTCACTTTTACATTACGATGTAAAATCATCAGAGCAATTGCAACTCAATCGTTCTTCTCCGCAGTGATTTTGCAAGTATATTTATGACACCGCCATCTTTGATAGACAGCACTCCACAGACGTAGTTGTGCAGCTGATTGTCAGCTTTGATTTTATAAGTGTATGTACGTTTGAATAAACAGCTCTCATTGCTGTATTGCTGACATTTGCTTAATGTTTGACTTCGACAAGCTAAGATCTTTTCAGCACCATGTTTGTAGGAAGAAATATCAATTGTGATGAAATAAATGGGCTGTGACCAAAAGCAATGATAAATTGGAAACCTTTCCTTGTGTTTTTCGACAATGAGGTCAATACCACTATCTATTCCAAATAGTTAGTTGCACTAGGCTACTAGCTCTACTAAAGTTTGATTGATTAGATTTTAGGAGAGCTCGATCAATAAGGCTGTTTTGGGCGATACCGATATTGTTATTTTTCATTGCCGATGACAGATGCTGATATTTTGCAACACTCAAACCAGAGTTGAAAAGACAATACTTCATTGCAATGAAAAAGCGTAAAACATCGAATTCTGCGCAAACTTGGGTCACTAAGATAGTTAAAAACCACAGATTTGTTCGCAGGCAGCCGTCTGCTTACGGTGCAAAACCTGGGAGCAAATGTTACATCATAGACCGGTTTATTGTGACAATTGCGGTGTGGTCTGAATATTGCGCACTACTTGATGCAGTTGGAGAGCTGCGCGTCGTAATGAACAGTACAGAGAATTTGCGTTAATTAGACAAAGTAGCAACTTGGGTTTCCGAACACTCTGTGCAGAAAACTGGCGTAGTGGCTTTCAAGAGCAAATATTGCCAATATACTGTACATAGGCAGAATTTTGCCAATATAATACTTTGGCAACATCGCAAAATTCATCGGTTGATTTCTAGTCTTAACAGTGTAGATTTATCCTGAAAAGTGATATCAAAAGCTGCCCTTTTGCGACAGACCCCTTCTTCCAGGCTAGATGCGCCACTGGTAACATGCTATGATTACCTGAATTCACCAGTTTACAATCTTTCATACAGGGATAAACAGGCACCACAAAGTTGTGAAACCACATATGAAATAATTGCAACAAAGGCCTACACATTCATGCACTTCCAATGTGAAACCAATTAGTATTTCTGCCCAATAACAATCACCTGTGTCTGGTTTCTCTACTTCTTCGTAGTGGTGACTTGCCAGCTCGTTCCCCAAGATCTGAAGCTGGTGATAATCCAGAAAATGAATCTCTACTGCTTCTGGTTTTCAAAACAGGACGACGAAATGGGTTAAAGCCAGGAGTTGGATCATACCTTGTCAACTCACCCTGGCCTAACAGGCTTTTCTCACCATAGTAACACAATCCACATATAGATCCACTGCTGCAAAGAAAGTATCACACACACTTAAACACATGCAACTTCAATAAATGAACTGAATATTGACACGTTCAGAGCTGGTGTACGATATATCTGTACTTCGCACCACTTTTCTTGCATCACAACTTGCAAGCCAATTGAGCTAGAAAGCTGTTCAAACCCTCCAAAGATGTGGGAAATCATTTGCCAAATTTTGATTTTTTTGCCATAACTTTTGAACCAGAACACTAGATGGCCAATGAAAAGCTCTAAAAACTTATAATACAGCCTAGTTTCCAGTAAAAGCTTCAATAAAAAAAAATTGGCTGTTGGTGTTGGTGCCCAGGGCTGGGTGACCTCAGCCAAAAGTACACAAACCTACCCCATTTATGACATCACCCACAAAAAAGCCAAAATCTTTTCGATTTTCTAAAATCTAAACTAGAGGATTTCCCACATCTGTAGAGAGTCTGAACAACTCTCTAGCTCAATCTGCTGGTGAGTTATGGTAGTGCAAAGTGACACAGGAAAAGTGGCTCAAAATACAAATATATCATACACTGGCTCCCAATGTGTTAACATTATTTGGAAACCACAAATGTAGGTAGCTATTCCTGTACAATGCTAATGAGGTACACAGATATTATACTGAAATTCTACTTAATTGCCACACATTTATAGCCAACACAAAGGATCAAGGAGGTTCTTTTTTACCTATAAATATTGTTCAGTTGTGAATTCTAAGTCAACTTCAAAAGACTTATCAGAAATGGGTAAACAGATCTTGTTTTTTTTAAGTTTGATTCATGTTTGCAGAGCACTAAACAATATTAAGCAAAATTTTTGAATTTCCTTATCAGTGAAACACTTAAAGACCTTATTAAACAGTATTTAAACCATTTCAAAGACCAAAGATTTATAACAATTATTGCCGAACTTTTTAAAAAATACAAACCCAGAATAACAGGCTGTTGTGGCAAGGTGGATCAATGTTTTTTTTTGAAAAGTACAGTTCTTTACCTGATCAAAGTTCCAATGGTACTTGTAAAAAAACGTTCTTTTAAAACTTCTAAGTTGGGTGAACTGCTCTTCTTTAAAGTGTTGTATCTACTGAAAGTTTACAGAAGACAACTTCAGCATTTTGTTTCCAAGAGCCAGCTCAAAATGATATCACAATTCTGTTTAGGCATATAAGTTGTTGTTGCAAAAGCAATAACCATGCATAATAGACTTTGAGTCACCAACTACCAACAATTTGAGGCAAAGATCTATAGGTCAATTAACATTGTGGAATCACTGCATGCCTAATTTTAAACTTTTAGGCAATTTAGCATTTCATTTCTCAATTATTCATGTTTTTTTCGCAATGTTTGTCTGGACAATTTTTTCTCATAAAGAATATAAAGCAACATGCATGACAGCAGGTCCCACTGGAGTACAATGTTAATGTCACAGTTTGCATCCTGTATAAAATTTTGCATTTAAACATGACTTCATATTTAGAACATCTCTTCCATGTTCTTCCAATTTCTACAACTTTCCACTAGTCAAATGCATGACTACCAGCTGTACTGGGCCTATTGAAAAAGAAAAAACGCATGATTTAGCTTCTTTCAAATGTATTTATTTCCCAACTGATGTTTCATTTCATAAAGAGCAAACCTGCAGTAATGATAAGGTGGCAATAAGTTTGTTGTTTCAAATCAGGATGTTGTAGAAGTTGTTTTGTGCAACTTTCAAAAACACTCTCATGCTAGTTTCAGAATTAGAACAAGATCTACAGATTTGTCTGATATCTAACAAACTCAGCAGATCTTTGCTAAAACAATAAGAATATATAAAAACACACCATGGGTCTCTGTCCTTATTTTAACTGAAATGAAATAGAAAAAACTTGCCTTGTTTTCTACATTTCATATCATAGTCATTTCATTTTTTATGTTGTTTTTTTACCTAGTGCAATGAAATGCAATGTTGAGTGGGACAATTTCCCTGCAATTGTCACTTGACTGATCAATGCTTTGTGCTTGCCAGGCATTTACTTGTAACACTTGTTTAGGCCAGCATTACGTTTTAGGTTTCCAGAATGTGTGAGCTTGTTTGGTCATCGGCGTTGTGTGTACTGAAGTAGTGTTGCTTTATTACCATGCTTATTGTTGTCTTGATTCAGATGCCTTGTGTTTCAACCTGGTGTAAACTTGTAGTGAATTAAAGCCTGATAATCTACCTTCTTGATGTCTGTTTCTGCTGTCTGGTTACCAGATCTAGTCAAATCATGGGATGTCTGCTCATTGCTCTACCTAATATTTTGGACCACTGATCACTTATAATACAACTGCATTTCTCTTATATCAAATGTGGCATCCGATAGTAAACTGGGTACTTCAGTTTTCCTTTGTTTTTCCATAATATACACTCAATATAACTAGAGATCGATCGATATATTGGCCTGGCTGATATATCGGCCGATATTTCAGTTTTACGATATGTTGGTCGAAATGACCTATTTTATCGGCCTCAGTAGGTGTTGACAAAACGCTGTTATGTTCCTCACGCATCCAGACAACTTTCGCAAGAAAGCACAACGAGACAGTTATCTTACAGCAATGCTAGCAGGTGCGATTTCATAAACAAACAGACACCAGGGAGCAAGCGTTGGACGTCACAACCAAAATAAAAGCATCATCGGGAAGTTTCGCAATGCTTAAAGTTAACACATGCAGGTGTTGTGTACAAAAAAAGTCCCATTGTACTTTTGGGAGTTTTTGCAGCACAAAAAGTTTGACTGGTACTTAAGGTGCAAAAGTTCAGTCAAGGCCTAGTTTACTGCAGATTATTTTTAAAAAAAAGCTTGTGTTAAAAATGAATTGCGTTATACTAAGCAACATTCATGGCGTTATGAATATGATTACAAATGCAATCGCTACTCACTAGTGACGACAACTGTCACTGTGAAACAGTGGCAAGTAACATCTCAAAAGGATTTTACTTTTCTTAACTGGATGTGTTAGGCCTAGCGTGCTGGTTTATACTGTACGCAAGCTAACATATCGTGTTCGTGGATTAAGTTTAATCGACATTTTCCACAAGGCATGATAATGATAATTGTGATCTCACAATCCAAGCTGTTGCAAAGCACTGGTTTGTGGATGTGGCAAGTTGCAGAAACACTACTCCAACATTTCACAAATATGTTAAGTGGGATTTGCCTTTAAGTCCGATACCAGCGCGGTAGTCAGTATTCATTGTTGTGTCACAATTGCTGTTGTCCGTTCGTTAAACACGACCAGCAAAAGCAGTGTTTGCAACAATGCAGGTTAAAAAGCACAGTGTTTGTGGTTGGATCAGAACTACTGGGCATTATTCCACATTCATCGGATGCGTAATGTGCACCTCAGCTACTGTCATGGTGACTTGTTCTAATGGAATTTACTTCTGGCGGATGGACGGCAGTTGGTTGTAGCCTAGTGCTGCTTTTGTTTAGGCTAGGTTGTAGATGACCGGCTAACTTACTGCAGGCTACATGGTGAAAATGCAGCTAAACATTGCTTTCCGCATGACAATCTTAAACTGTTGATAATGGAACTACTTAGTATTGACAAATCAGTTGAGGTGTTTCATTTCATACCAATGCCAGTACTTTGGTTGCAATAAGTAATGCAACTAGTTTGCTTTTTTAACGACATGCAGTTATTTTAATGTGACATTACATGAAAATTCCAAACTTGATTCTTAAAGACTTGCATTGACTTTTCAAATTGAAAACCCACTACGTTGCAGAAGAGTCTGAAAGGTTGATTTGTGAAATATATGCAAAAACAAAATTTCAGAAGATTTATGTAGTAGCCTACAGTAACTATTAACACTTTGAGAGCCGGTCTACGATATATTCGTACCTAGATTTCGGCCTAAAAATCAGCAGTTTTTGGTTGCCTTACCAACGCCCTAGCTCCTCCGCCGATTGCACTAGAGAACTGTTCAAGGGCGTAAACGGATCGGCCAGTCCAGTAGATTGCACTCGTAAAAACATTTTTTGGTTGGGGTTTCAGATTTTTTGTGAATGACATCATAAGTAAAGTAGTTCTGGGGCTATTTTGGCCCATGTTACCTGGTCTAAGGCGCAACAGCTAGGCCAAAGTGTTTCGCTGAAGTTTTCATTGGAAACTAGGCTCAAGTCTAAGTCTTTTGAACCTTTGATAGACTTTCTAGCGTTTCTGGTTCAAAAGTTATGATCTAAAATAAACAAATTCATTAATTAAATAATTAGCTAATTGGTCAAATATTTTTACTAACTTACATCACAACTTTTGAACCCGAAACCCCAGCAGGTCATCCAAAGTATCAAAAGACTCAGATTGTAGCCTAGTTTCCAGTAAAAACTTCAGCAAAATACTACCACCTAACG
>Ga0210059_1010771_pt1 | contig 14078 bp, 7 predicted proteins | sample Ectturendosymbi2_FD_188042 | JGI IMG/M metagenome (GOLD analysis project Ga0210059, IMG submission 188042) | Ecteinascidia turbinata endosymbiont from Florida, USA - Sample 2 (SPAdes) (version 2) | ecosystem: Host-associated > Tunicates > Ascidians > Unclassified | place: Key West, Florida... | reverse complement strand
ACAGGAAAACCTGTTTGACAGACCTTTCCGTACTCTGTATTCCATAATCTGAGATTCCGTAATCTGTCCTGGCGCTACATAGCCCACGAGCTGCAAAGCGCCACAAAAAACAAAAACAAAACAAAAATCTGTTTGACTGGCCCACAGGAAAGTCGCAGTTAAACAAAGCTACTATTATATAAAGTAGAATACTTCACAACAACTGTGCTTTGAGGAAGCTTGTAGATGAAGAAAAGCACTCTGGGAGTGTAGCGATAAAAACATGTTTGATTGATGTTGCTACTGTATCAGGTTTTCAGGCATATTTGCCTGCTCAGATCATCATTAAGATTGCTTGACTTCATTGCATGCAAATAAAGTGATGGAATATCCCTTGACATTTATTGCAATTTCTTAGCATTGTTTAGGAACTTAAATTTTATATCACTTTTATTGAAATATAGAGAAAATAAAACGGGGAATGTCCTAGAGAGATTTCGGAGCTGTTGCTGTAACTAAAATTACTTGCTTTTACTGCATTCATATCACTGAAATGTAACGCCAAGAAGCTTGCAACTTGCAAACGAGTTGGTCGTGGCAAACACCGACTTATCGTAAAATGGAAGTCGGTTGGAAACATCTGGAATTTTCATAAACGTGCGCAGTAGGACGGAAGGCAATGCTCAGTGCATCATTGATCAAGAAATATGTGGAATAAAAATCGGAAACGCACTTTATTAATTAATGCAGGCACGTAGCCAGGTTTCACGGTTTGCTGAGGCAAAAAAAATTTTTATGGGGGCAAAATCTTTTCATTAAAATGCTCAATTTTTCGGGACACGACAAAATTTGGAGAGGCACAAAATAAGACTGGGAGGCACTGTCCCAAAATGCCCCGTGGTTACGGTTTTGAATTGATGCATTGTATTTATTTTGAATATAATTTCGAATAGATTCTTTGCTAAGTCTTATTGTGAAAATATTGCAAATCGAGTTGTAAAGGATTTTACATGAAACTAACTCTTGGACATTTTGGCGAAAATATAACAGGCTATAATTCGGCAGCCGATAGACGTAGAGAGCTGTTCAAACCCTCTGAAGATACAGAGAGTCATGTAGTTTCCTTTAAAAGAAACGAATTAATAAGTTGTATATTTGAGGTTTCTTGTGGGTGACGTCATATTTCAGATAGGTTTAGGGGTTTTGGATAACATCATCGGAGACTGGGCACCAACCACGAGGCAATTTATTGTTTGAAAGAAACTAAGCCAACAGTCCGTTTTTTTCCAGTCCCTAATTAGCTTTCTAGCCTTTGTGGTTCGAAAGTTATGGCCACAAATTCGGTAATTAATTACCCAATTCCACAAGGATTCAATACGGTTACAGTTATAATTAAATTGTTGACAGTATGACATGTGTTCAAACATGTGAATGTACTGAACTATGAAACAGCATTGTTACAAAAATTTGCGCCATTGTTGAAGGGGAGCAATCGAGATGAATGCGTTTTTATTCATTGTGAGGTGACGTTTGACTTGGTGAAGCACTTTCTGCATAAAAAGCGAAACAACCACATGTAAATCTAAAGGTAGCTCATTGCGAATGGATGTACGCAGTTGTGGCATTTTGTCAGATATTTGCTTAGTTTGATTATTGTTAAATTGTTGTTGTGGAGTTTCATTTTGGTTTTGGCTTGCGCGATTAATCCAGGATTCGGTTAAAATTTTCTGTGGCGAAACAAAATGAATAAACCATAAAAGGAATGTCCATGGCGCTTTCGATCCTAAACGATTGGAATAAGGTTTAGTTTTTTAAACCCGAGTGGGATCATCGCCAAATAGCATCAAATAAACTGCATCGCGGTTGTTCCTATATTCGATGGTGCCTTCTGCAGCTGGAATTTTTTTGAAAGATTCTACCCATTGTTTCCAATGAACTCTCCAAAAATTTCATAAAACATTCAGGTAAACATAGAAAGGTATTACATCTTTATATCTTGAGTAAATTCTCAAAATTGCCTTGAAGGAATAGTGATGTGATAGTGCCTCCTTTCCTAACCTATTTAAATGATCTCACTGACCTAATATCACAGGCAGCAAAATTTAAAATGTTTTCCTTACGAATCTCTGTTTTTTCATAGATTCTTTTTTTATTTTGACATCTTATTTTAAAAACCTCTTTGCAGATAATTCAAAATATTTTGAAAGTGAATTTATGATTTGATACTGACATTTATTTTTATTTGGCTAAGTTTGACAAAAAGGGTATGCAAAACTACTTTGAAAATATGACAAATACACGGTTTTTGCCGCCATGAAGTTCGCCAAAAAATGACATTTCCGTAGGGTGATACTTTTAGTGCAATAACATTTTGTACCGCAATCAATCAAAAAAGAAACTTGATGTTAAGCTAACATATACCTGGATTGTCATTAACATACGAATGAATGTCAGAGCATTAAAATCTTTCTCTGCAATGCATCGCATTCATTGGCATTCAGGATCTAAAGCATTTTCTTTTTGTTTGTTCTGTTTTATGTCAGCCATTTCAAAACCATAATTTTTTCACCTGCACCTTTTTCCTGCCGGTAGCTATATTGTTTAAGTTCATCACAATCTTGATTGGAGTGATTTTCTTTGGAATTAGGTCTTATTGTGTAAACACCAAGACTGTTAATTTCTTGTACGCTCCATATTAAAATGAATTATTGCAGAATTTGCAGATATTTCAGAAAGTCTTCATACGTTTAATTTCTATTCATGTGACACATTTTCAACGCCAGTATGCGTCATGTGCTGTTAAGATATAATTCATGGATGTTTGGTTGAGATTGCCTGGTTCTGCGTCTTCCTCACAAAAAGGACAATTTTTACATCGAAATGATTTACTTGTTCCGTTAATGTTGGCACTCCATGCAGTTTATCTAATTTACGAAAGGCGATTTGGAAACACTAGATCTTGCCTGAAATCCAAGAAATTTTCTGAATTGTTTCAAAGCAAAATTATAGTGAAAAAACAAATTGCTGATTTGAAATACTTCTTTTTGAGTTATTTTAGTTGCAGTTTAAGTTCTTTGAAATTAATTGTGCAGTAGAAACGTTGACAAACATCTTGCGAAATATGATACCTGAAGATGACTTTCACCATGAAAAGCAGAAATTGAGTGACAAGGAAGGTGATGATTCAAATGAAACCTCACAAACGTCAGTCAGGGAATTGTTGCCGACGTCTTCGAAAATGAAAAACGTCCTCAGTCCCGATGACACACACGCAGTTTGCCAACAAGAATGTCCGTTTGTTGATAGCACGGCAAATAATTCCCCGTTTTAGGAAACAGTTGATAGCTGTGGGATGGATGTCAATAGTACTTTCAACAAAATTAGTTACCAGAAATAGAAAGGAAGCAAGGTACACGTTTTGGGTGATGCTTTTTCTTCAAAAAAATAGATGTTTAGAAGTCACAACGACTTCTTGTGCAAAGGATGAACCAGGTTTAGAAGCTAATTGTAAGCTAGAATGTGGAAATGTAGATCCTGGATATGCTTTATCAACCTTTGACAGTAACGAGGATAATCGATATTTTGGAAACATCTGCAAAGATAAACATAATGTAAAAGATTTCCAAGATGTTAGAAAACTTGAAAAAAGTAGAAACGAAATAAAAACAACATCAAAAACTCATCAGAATATCTTTGTATTAAATCCTAAAAATAACCAAAAATCTTCCCCCGTTTCCGATAGCTTCGTCATTATGCATGATCGCCCTCTGGCTTACGTTGATGTGCAATCCTAATTCCATCGCAGTCGTTCGTTTTGTGAAGCAGGAAAAGAAAAGCTTGAAACCAACAATCCATTCTTAAAAGACCAAGTGGTTAAATCAAAGAACACATTTGACATGAAAACGAATCTGGAGAACGTCACCAAGCCTTCAGTAACCACTGCTGGAAAAACAGCAGGGAGCAGAATTGAGGAATCGCTCCCAAGGAGTCCAGAAGCAGTATTTGACATAAGTGTTGTAAATGACGAATTGGAACCAACTGATAAGGCTCTCCTGATGCGCAAGCCATCTGCATCAAACACACAATTAAGACGTACAGCTTCATCTAAGGTGCCTTACGTGATGTTGATGGACGATACAATAGAGGTGATCGAGGAAAGCGATTCTGTTGAATATGCCAGTTGTCTGAAACCTTCACGTTTCAGTTCATTCTTGGAGTCGAACAAAAGACAAGGAGTGTTTCGACAAAGACGGAACAGATATTTCAGTAATCGAATGGAACAGTTATTCGGTGACTCGTTTGAATCCAGGATTGAAGGGAAACTCAGGATCATCGAATCGGTAATGGAACGAATTCTTCAAGAACACAACCTTGAGAACTTCCGAAGAAACCCTGTCCTCATCACTTGTCCTCGGCGTGGCATGCGAAGACTGACCCACACCGAAGACTTTCTAAGAAACATGGAAAGCATCATCGATACCATTTGGCAGGAATGCTTTTGCGGCATCCTTTTTGATTTCCGAAAACTGTACAAAACAGAACATAAATGTGCTTCCTGCAGGCGTTTGATCGTTACGTATAACGTTTAATAGCAGAGTATTCCGAAAATATTTTATGGTAAACACATGCTTTTGTTTTTGCCATGTATGTGTAATACCTTACAACCTATTACAATCGTTTAATGTTGAAAGTAGAGTATCAATACTCACGTGTCGTTCTGTGATAAACTTGTTTCATAAAAAATAAAAATAAAACATTTCCTTCATAGTGTAGAAAAACTCCAGTACTGATTGTGTTAATATTTTACGACCAGCGTTACTGATATTGCTGTTTTCACCTATGATATTTTTCTTGTGCAGTAGTTATAGCATTTCAAGTCGCCAACTAGCGCCTACATTAAGTGATGATATTTGGGAATTTTTAATATAGAAGGGTTCCGACAATCCGTTTACTACTAATGAAAATAATCTCACTTATTAAAAGTGAAAGGTAGAACAACACACTTTATATACAGTACATTGAGGTATTTGAGTCTTGATATGCATTGAGCAGAAAAAATCTGGCGGATATCGAACATAAATTTCAAAGGTTGATGTAATTGTCAAATATTCGATCATACCAAACTATTTCAAGTGTGCTGTAACATATTTAGTAATGTTGAAATTCTCCAATACACCAGCTTACAACTAACCAGTCTATTAAATCTATAAAATGCGAAGATGAAGATATCCAAAAACAAATTTTACCTTTGTGAAATTGATTCAGAAGGTCGAATGGTAACGCATATGCATAACCATTAATCTGTTTGGTTTTTAAGGGCCTTGTAATTTCGACATAAATCTCAGGAGGACAAATAAATTACTCAAACACTTCATGTGACAGGCTGTAAGCAGTAAATCAATAATCTCATATGTAACTGTATTGCCCATCAGATTTTTACTACGGTTTTTATAAATGAGTTAAAAAATGGAAATTTATTTCAAATGGAAATTTGCTTCTAATTTCATTTTATCCCTCGTGCGATATCGAACATTTTGTATGAAACGCCATGGTAAACTGTGAATTTCAGGTAAGCCTGGAATGTTTGCGTTTCCTCTATGATTACTAAAGCCATTTCAAAGTCCTCATAGGTGTTTCTGAATCAGCCCTTTCTTTACCATTGGTTGAACGGCTGCACATTCCGTCGATATAACGTGTGTGTATTTACTACATACTACAGTAATTGTGCACTTGTAAATCCCCAACTGTAATCCAAACATGCTGGGTAATGTCAGAGTAGCTTTAAAATTCTGTGCAAATACAATCGGTCTAACTTATAGCGTCTTTGCTCTATCTGACATTAATAAAATGTCAATCTACGCTGAGGAGTTGCCAGTAGCCGCGCACGATTCTGTTTTGTTTTGTTGAGTCGGTTAATTCTGCGCTCATTCACGGCTCGGCACGGCAAGTCTTGGGCGCAATAAAACAAACAAAAAATCGTGCTCGGCTACTCCTGGCAACTGCTCAGTGTAGATGGCCTTTAGAAACACAACATCCAGTGCTATGCGCAAAATTTACTTTTAGGTAGCGTTGTCTTCAGTCACGATGTATCATTTACACAGTGCATCATTTATGCATAAAAAAACATCCAGCTGCTTTTTGTTGCATTTTGTTATTGAAATGTGGATTTTCAAATCTTCGAACGTGACCCATCTGATGAATTTTTCTCTCAGTAATGGAAGTCAATTCTGAAGTAACTTGCAGGGTTTTGCTTGGTTTATCTGCGTTAGCTGTAACTCCAAAGGAGTCTATAAAATGTTTAAAGGAACCTCGATCAATTTACGTCTGTAATAATGTTGCATCGTTTCAGTTATACTGATTAATTTTCTTGAACATTCAGTAGATGAAGCGTAAGACCTTAATATTCCAAACCCACAGCTAGAAATATTTGGTTTAAATAAACGAAACGAAGTTATACAATGCATATCCGAAGGTTGTGTTGGTGGTGGAGGCACAACCGATGAAAATAAACAGCAGCTGACTTTCATGCTGAAGAAGAGTGGCGTGAAACATTCGTCCACATTATCAATGTTGACGTTCCTGCACCAAAAGCAGTGATCATATTGCGACACTGAATTTTTGAAGTTGCCGGAAAAGCCAGTATATTCAGTTCATCAAAACAACACGCTCAGCAAATGTCTGATTCACTTAAGCACTTCCGTTTCGTTGGGACTTTTCATTTTTGTTGGTCATGTCAAATATTAAGCTAAATCTGGCCAATATCAGTTGCACATATTTGCTTGCAGAAATCCGTCAATGTGTGGATTTCCAGTGGTCGGACATTGCGATTTCTTTAGTGAGCAGAACTTTCGGCGTGGACTTGCGCAAAACATGCAATAAGTTGCATTTCTGTGAAATTCACCATGCAGGTAAGATTACAAAGAAGAGTTTTGATGAAAGACACTAGTTGACCTTTCAAAACGGAACCTAGAGTTTTTTCGTTGGGCTGATGGCAACAAAATTCTTAGGTTACGTTTACTTATGTTTACAAATCCCACGCAAGCGTGATCCAAGTATCGTCCTCTGGAAATTACCGCTATGCACATCCTGCCACAAAGTCAACTTGAATATTTGTCCAAGCATTTAAGCTTTCCGATTGTGATCAAACAACCTTTGCTGCACTAATTGCTCGTCCCAAAAGGCGGTATGCAGCTCGTGGATGTGGTGACGAAGTTGAAACAAAATTTCCGCATGCCCAAAAAAAATTCCCAGCCATTGTTATAGCATAAAATGATTGCAAAACGTAGCATGTTCTTCACAATCGTCAGAACACTTGTAAAACTCAGACAACAATTCTGAAGTGGTAGTTCAAAAGAAGATCTTGATGAAAGCAAAGGTGGGAATTACTGTGGAAATGTAGAAGTCGATTTGTACTTCATCAATTAGGACGTAAATGCTAAGGTTGAGGTATAGGGTGTTTAAAATTTGTTCCAGTAATTATAGAATATAGTTTTATTCTAACTTCCGTATGTTTATTTCGAATGGGTGGCAAAATTAGCTTTTGGTTCATGTTTAGGTTGAGATCTAGCGACGTGTTTAATTTTGTCGTTTTCATTTGCTAAAACTATATCGGGTTGTTTTTTAAGTGCATGTGTGTATTCAACTATTGCTTTCAAATGAATTTTGAATATCTCAACACTTTTCGATTGTAGTAAAATTTTATTCTTCAGAGTAGGCTTTCTTGTTAATCTTGGTTACGGAAGTTGGCGGCAGTTCGAAGCCTGAAATTTTCTACTTGTTGTGATGGCTGTGGTGATCATTCGTTCCCAAGGAGCGTTATGGTTTTATAGCTTCCGTTAATTTTCTACAGTTGCCTTGGAAACCGGTTGATTAAAAGAAAATTGATGCTGTTTCATAATAAAATATAATAAACGCAAAGTATTTTGGTTTAGAAATTGTGAAATATCATTCAGAAGTTGTAATATACATTTTTTGAGCATGTAATTGGTAGTTGATTGGAAAACCCTACTTGAATATCCCGTTATCAAGGATCAAAAACTGATGTTTGATCAAATGTTGTATAGAAACAGGAATACATTTGAGTTGAATTAATGCATTGCGTTTCAGTTTCAGCAGTGCACGATGTTCATCTTATTCGTTTATATCTTGTTTCCTGTTCGGGAAGCCTTGAATTTGACAAAACATCGCAAGCATTCGTCCTCGAACAGCAATGAAGTGCAGGACTTTCGGAACCAACTGGGTCTACGTGAGAGGAGGGAATATTTTCCGTGCAATCTGTGCGATTGCAGTGTATCATTTAGATCGGCAAAATTTAGGTGTATTTTTACACCTTTTGTAATTCGTTTGCCTCTCTGACGAAGACTAACTACGGCTGATGATCAGCTGAAACTAAAAATATTTTTCGGATCGCATGATTATTTGTTGCCGAGTCATGAAAATGTCAGTTATTATTACAAACTTACCCTCGGTGCTCACAGGGCTTCAATGTTTTTTTGTCGTTAGTATCCATGAATGAAAGACGTATTAAATCAACGTTCGCTGTCGTCAAAAAGAGGATATAGAAAAATACATGTATTTCCTACTCTACGCATTAGCACAGACCCTAAAGAAAGCCAATGATTTTTAGTCTAAATACCTTGAAATAGTTTAACGCATCAGTTTAGGCAATTGTGATTTACGGATGAATAAATTCCTGAAAACCCGTGTTTTTTGTTTTTAATGCCGTGTAAGTGCGTTTTCGGCAATTGGCAACTTTGAAATTACCTACTGAATTACTAAAGATTGGACCATTTCAAAAAACGTGTGATTGTCAAGAAATCCTAATTAGTACTGTATTTGCAAATAACTGTCATATCTTCCCCTTAAGGAGTTTCGAATGCTTGGATTATTAAAACAAATAAAGGGTAAACAACCACAATACGACATTGAACCTGGAGAAACCTCAATTTTTTCACTGCGGAAAAAACTTAATCTTATTCACGACATTAGTGCTTTTGCTCAAATCACCATTGGGGGAGATAAATAGTTCACTTCTGCAAGGTCAGCTTATTTAAAATTTGTTTTAAGGTTCTAATGAACGAATTTGAATTTTATTGCGCGTTAGTGTTTACGTGGTTTTCTTTTACAAAATAACGCATTTACTTTCACATGTTTGTATCTTTGCGTTGCTGCTTGGCAAAGAAACACGTCAATGTTATTTGAAAGTACCATCCATCACACTGTTAACATGCAGTTATCAATTAAGCAACATTACAGTACATGCGTGGAATGGCGCAGGCTCAGTGTGCGAATATTTTGTTCGTTTTTTCATCCTCCATCAACATATGGCAATAATTGTAGAGCAGCACGATCGAATGTGATGCTTAAGCTTTGAAAACTTTAATAGCTTTTCGAATTACTATTTGCACGAGTACAAATAGCAGTAGTCTGCAGTCAATTTACCAAGTGAAAAGCAAATTTCCAAGCTTTAAAATATTGTTGCAGGTTCTTGAATCAAAGCAGATGTGAAGTGTTTATCACTTCAAACAGGAACACTGTCGGTTTGGCACAATGGACAGATGTCTTCCTCAAATGCAGAAACACGGACCTAATTTCATCTGTGCTTTGCGACAAAAGATGCTTTTTGACAGTACAATTTGGAAGAACAAAAAAGCTTTTCAGATATATTGTTCTGCCACATTCTTTGAAAAGGAGAATTCAAAAAAGAAACGGTTCTAGGCACACACTCATGTTACCTGCTGCATGTCAATGCCGGCTGCGTCGAAGTGAAAACAAGTCTCACAGAAGAATGTGCCGGTAAATTGAAGACTTTTGCCGTGGTTTGCGAAACAGTGGAAATTTTGTATCAATTTGCTGTTCGTGTGAGGCATTTCACTTTCAGAAATGCGAAATAATCGCAAATACACAACATTTTGTAATGGTTTTTGTCTACATACGTTTCGGAAGAAAACAGTGGAGTTGGAAAGAACGTTAGGCTGTTAAGACAAAGTAAAGATATCACTCTTTCATGGGCAACCAAAAAAAAAGATCCAAATGGCTCAGTGTTTAAGCTACGGACACCTGCGAGAAAGATCGTAAAGGACACACTTTCTTAGAAAATCAGTGACTTACAAAAAGCCTTTGACTTCATTCGCTTTCTCCGTAATTTTTGCATTAGGCTGCTTAACACTTGTGTTCATCGTATAGCATTGGCGATAGGTGACATTTCTATAGTGGAACTGAGGTGTTGCTCAAGAAGGTTGATTATACGCAATGCAAGACTGCCCGACATTTAGCGGGTGCAGACTTTTTATTCAAGATCCAATGTTATTTGACAATACAGAGTTGTTATAAATGCACCGTAAAATCAGTCTGGTTGTGTTTCAATTTGTTTTCTCCAAATTTCAATCTATTCAAGCAGTTACACATACTTCAGCTTACTAGATCTGAGCTAAAGGCAAAAATGTTGATTTGAAGCAGTGATTCGCAATGGTACACGGGATATCCATGCTGAAAGTGAGCAGATTGCTGGGTCGTATGGAAAGCTTAGCGTCAAAGAAATATATGCAATCCATTATTGCAACTATCTCTTTGAGAACAAAATCCTTTGCAATATTATATCACTCTGTTATTCAAATGCTACACAGGATTGCTCAAGTTTAAACCACTCTCATTTGGAACACATCTTAGTAAATTAAACCTGCGTTGCCCATGATAGCCACCAAATCCAATGGTCAGAAGCCTCTTGTTTGCGCAAAGACATGATTTCCGATGCGCTGTATGCGTGATTCGATCCCGCATAGACCATAGTTTGTAGAAAAGAAACTGTTGAAGACATCGTTTGAATTTGGCTTTTTTTAAATTCATTTGTGTTTTCTGCTCCGCATTTCAAGAACAGGCTCGTGCGGAACAAGTTGCGCGTAGCGAATATGCAAAAACAACATGTGATACAATTTCGGAAAAATCTTGATGAATACCAGCATAAAAGGATAATCGTACTACGAAACACGTTCCATATGGCCAAACACAATACCATACCTAATATTCTTGATAGAAAGTGAGAGCATTTCATTTGGATAAATGTTTCGCGTTGCTTTATTAGAAGCACATTTTGCTCACAAACATAACGCAAACACTGTCACTCTAAGACCACAATTAGTAACTTATTAATAGAGGAAAATTGACATTTATTTGTTAGTACGCCCACAGTTACATTACTTACCTGATTGTTTCAGATTAGGCCAAAAAAATGTGGTCGCTCAAAAGAATGCGTTTCCTGTAATTTGCATTAAATCTATATCACTGTCTAATCTCACTAAGCTTTCTCTATTAAGAAACATATTTTTAACAAAAATTTCTGCAAGTTGAAATTTGCATGAAGACGGCACTTGGTTTCTGCAAAATCAGAGGCTTGTATTTCCTGCGCATTAATGCCAGCTATGGTATCCTTCAATTTCAAAATCAAAGGTATTGCTTCTAGACGCCCTGAAAAAAAATTGTTGCTGTTCCAGTTTGTCGCGTATTACATTTTGAAGAACTCAAAGAAATTGTGTGGAAAAGTTGCTTTACCTTCGAAATAATTTGGTATGGCTAGAATAAACTAACTTCATTATGTTGATAGGTTCACAAGGACAAAATGAAAAACCTTTGCAAATTAATAGGTATAGAATGTTTCAGTTTAAAACCTGCCATTTGTAACTCACTTATCCAGCTTCCGCAATGTTCTTTTCGCGTAGGTTTGCGTGGTAAACAAAATAGTATGGAAAGAATTATTCCAAGTTACTAAATGATAACACCTTAAAAGTGAGTAAGAAGATAGTTGAGGCAGAATCAGGTCCATAGTGCCGTTCCCGAAACCTTGAGAATTGGCCTAATATTTGCACGTAATGCTGTTTAACATGAAAAATCAGTGGAACAATTTCGTCCCTGATATTTTCATACGGTTAATAAATTGAAAAATGTGGTGAATCTGACAAAGTGCACCATCTCCGATTGTTGCAATTTTGCAAATCAACACTACGTTTTAGACCAGAAAGAATCCTATTATTACAACTTCGTTTAGCTTCACTCGCTCAGCAAGAAACAACCATCCTCTGAATTGAACTAAAAGTGTCCATCTTGAAATCAAAATAATTGAAAAATTGAGGGTTAATTTGAAAATGAATAGTGTGTCTCAGAAATTCCAAATATTTTCGTTCATGTCATATTCTTAAATTTAAACCATTAACAAATGTTCTTCTACAAAGCTTGGCTATAATTATTTAATACTTCTGTCGAAATTTGCATGGTTGCGGCAAACTAAGTTGGTTTTGGGCGTTTTATCTCCACAGGTTGGTTTTGGGCGTTTTATCTCCATAGAAAATTTGGGCGTTTTATCTCCACAGGGACATCAATTTAACTGCCCTACTGCGAACCAATGTTTTGGTCATCTAGACATAGTGAAACATTAATAAAATTTTGGATAGAGGATACCCGAGAAAAATTTTTTTCAATGTGCTTGAAAGATACGTCTCATGTTTTCTTCAAACCTATACAGCATCATTGAATGACAGCATTGTAAAATCCGAAACACCTAGGTTATGATCAAGGTTGACAGATAAAATTTCAATAAAGCCCAACAGTGACCAAAGAACACAAGAAAAAGGCCAAAATTTGTTGGTGATGATGGTATTCCTTTGTCACAAAAACACATATTATATGAATATCACTAGACATATACTTGGAAATTGAGCTTAAGTCTTGCTTGGCCTTATACCGGAGCTCATTCTTGATGGTTTTCTGACTTTTCATGGTTTGTGAGATTGCACACCATGGGTAAATTGGTGCCAAAGTTTCCACCCCGATGCATGGCAACTTCCTGCATCCATAAGATACTCACATTCCTGTACTTTTAAGACCAGAATCGTATGAGCCTGTCAACTTCCTTGACGTCAATGTCGCATGTCTATCGCAGAGACGCAGACCTACCTGCCAGCACTGAGCCTTCTTAATGCTCACAACACTCTACACAGTGCACGCATTACCACTGATAAGGCAAAAAATTTATCTCGAATCTTGCATTCCTCAAATCTTGCTAACATCAGAACGCGGGCATCTCTCTGATATGGTATTTATCACAAATATTTTGCAAACGTGTTGCCGACAAAAATTAAATCGTAAATATTCTTCTACATAGGAAACATTTCCAGCGTAAACAATCCAAAAGGTTAAATTAATTTTTAGGCAAACCAATTTGAAAAAGGCCAGATTTCTGCAATTTGGCCTAAAAAGCCAACCTGACAACCCTGGCTATTGCCTGTTTGTTTAACAGTGTACTGAAAGTTATTCACTCTTTTTTATTTCTTTATTATTTTTTTTTTTTACTGAAAGTTATTCGCTGTATCAGTGATATTTTTGTCTATACTCACACCATTTTCAAAACAATTTGAAACCCTAAAAGGTTAATGGCTTAAACAAAGGTCAATTGGTTTGTTAAGGAAGAAATCACATTTCTTTAGCAGTATGCAAGACATGTTTATAGACAAGTTCTTGTTTGCTGATACCACCTTTGTTCTAGTACGGAAAAACGTTTATAGTAGATGTAGCTTGCAAACTGAGAAATAAATGTTCTGGAATATCAAAACAAGACTCCAGGCTTTGGTTCTCTACTCTTCTGGGCATAACGTCTGAAAATACCACGACAGCAAAGTTGTTTCCAAAATTCTTGTCCTATGAAAATAATTTTTATTTCAAAAACAATCAAAGCCTTGTGAAACACACAGCCTTTTCTGTTAAAAAGTTGCAGTGAGTGGTTCATGCATACTTCTGTTAGACTGTTACGCCAAGTAACACTGTAGAGTTACAGAGGGCTAATTGTTAACGCGCTCCTCTTTACGAAACAAAAACACAAACGTTAATGGACACCGGCAGACGCGTTCAAATACACAACTCGCTTAACTGCTTTTCAGCGCTTCAGCGCACTAATACGCGAGCTTCCAGGACATTAAATTGCGCGACACAGCGCACCAATGCTGTCGACGCCACTTAACTACGATACACCAATGGAGGCTTCAACAAGGTGCCTCCCACGAAAGTCAAAACATATGGTTAATACAAATATGCATGTGCAGGAGCCCAACAAC
>Ga0210059_1010770_pt1 | contig 14080 bp, 4 predicted proteins | sample Ectturendosymbi2_FD_188042 | JGI IMG/M metagenome (GOLD analysis project Ga0210059, IMG submission 188042) | Ecteinascidia turbinata endosymbiont from Florida, USA - Sample 2 (SPAdes) (version 2) | ecosystem: Host-associated > Tunicates > Ascidians > Unclassified | place: Key West, Florida... | reverse complement strand
CAACTGTCTTCATCAGGGCTAAAAAACGAAATTTCGTTTTTTAGCCCTGATGAAGACAGTTGTATCAACCGTCGAAACGTTGGCAAGTTTTTAACGTGTTTTTATGTTTTTAGCGCCAGTAGAGCCTGATTAAATTTGTTTAATGCTGGTAATATTGTACATTATTTTTATTAAAAGATGTGCGTGTTCTAATTAAAATTACCTACTGTGACATCAACACAACAATCAATAGTGAGACAGCTTGCGGGCCATAAAAATTCTGTTCGTAGGGCTGTAGTTGGACCATGCTAGTGTAGAAGACGAAGATAAGTTTGTTACCGCCAACTAATTGAATCAAAATGTGAACGCTTTGGAAGCAGGAACATAACCAAGGACCAAAAATAAGATTTATCATTCCCGTACTGACTGTTGCGGTGGTTTGCTCATGCTGCGAGACCAATTGATTTGATCGAAATAGGTCACCGCACTGAATCCGAGGGTCTGTTCTACCGGGAATAAAAGTCACATTGCATTTTTATTTCATGTTGGGACTTGTTCTAATCATATCAGACTGTGGATTTATTGCAGAGTGTGGTGTGAACAAGTCAGTCAACACCAGCACAGTATATATTTGCACATTTGGTGAGACTAAGTCCTTGTGCAAAAACGCAAAGTGTGATGCTTACGGAATTTTTTTGCACAAACAGTCACAAATGGCGAGCAGAAAATCAGAACGAAGTCTGATTTTTTAAAAATAATTTTTACTGACTCTGGCTACTTTAGACCAAACCCCTTCCGACTCCAACTACCCAGACCTGGTAGTTGTGGCAGTATTAGTTCAAAATTTGTTGGCATAACACGCTTACTTGCTATAAGAAGGACACTAGGAATACTGAATTTGTTAAAGTGCATTAACAAAGCACAGCTGGAGCGGAGCTAGAGCCATGTAATAAAAAAACACAGCTCTGGAGTATGAAAATAGAGAGCTCCAAATCTGCAGCCATTTCATTTTTACAAGAGCTTTGCAGCCCTGGTTTCCACGGAAGCTATATCTTTACAAGGAATATATCACATTAGGCGTGACAGCTAGCCTCAGAAATTGTGGTCGCATTATCTGAACAAAATAACAGTCAAGCATTGTATTCAGAAAATAACCTTTTCAGAAATGAGCAGTTGACAATGTTGTTTGCTGCACAAGACGTTGTATATTGATTTCGAGTAATTCACTTCTTCATTGCAATGTAAAATTATCAGTGCAAATGCAACTCAATCATTCTTCTCCGTAGTTATTTTGCAAGTATATTTGTAACACCATCATCTCGATACACAGCACTCCACAGACGCAGTTGTGCAGCTGATTGTCAGTATGGATTTTATAAATATATGTGCGTTTGCATAAACAACTTGAATTGCTGTATGGCTGACATTTGCTGAATGTTCGACAAGCTAAGTATCTTCACATCAGCGTGTTTGTAGATGGGAACAAACAGCAATTGTGATGTAATAAATGCACTGTGACCATAAGCAGTGATAACCTGGAAATATTTCATTGTGTGTTTTCACAATGAGATCAATACCACTATCTATTCTAAATAGTTCCGCTAGGCTACTAGCTAAGTTCAATTAGGTTTTAGGTAGAACTCAATCGATAAGGGTTTTTGGGGCGATACTGATGCTTTTGTTTTTCATTGCCAATAATTGATGCCGATATTTTACAACACTCAAACCACAGTTGAAAGACAATACTTCAGTGCGATGAAGAACCATACAACATCAAGTTCTGCGCAAAACTGAGTCACTAAGATAGTCAATCACCATGTCACGGAGGCTACCCTGGTTTGTTCGCAGGCATTCAGCTGTTTACCGTGTTAAAACCTGACAACGTTACATTAAAGGCAGGCTTATTGGGATGATTGCGGAGTGGTCTGAATATTGCACACTACTTGATGCAGTTGGAGGGCTATGCATTGTAAATAATAGTACAGAGAATTTGCATTAATCAATCAGAGACAAACTAGTCTTAAGAGAAAATGTGGTTTTGTGCTGAAAAGTCATATCAAAAGCTGCCCTTTCACAACAGACCCCTTTTTTTCAGGCTAGATGTGCCACTGCATAAAGGTAACTATGAAACAATGAAATGTACTCTTAAATCTATTTCATGAAACTACAAAATCACCTGTGTGCATCCATAATTAATAAAAACTTGTTGTTTATGCTGTCTATCACATTGTACCTGTAAGCCAAAAGGTACACATTATAGCCTGCAGGCCAAAAGATTAACTACATATTTTAAAGTCTACTTACAAAACAAAAAATGCAACATTTGTGTGTTTAGGAATTATTTGTATCAAAAGAACGTTGTGTGCCTGTGAGATGACAAATGGTGTTTTACTTTCACACTACAGCTGCTTACATTTTCTACATAAGGGTATTTTAAATCAGATACAGATGGTAATATAGCATGAATACAGTGTTTCCCAATGGTTTAGCATTTGTGTAGACTTGTTTGTCTGCTGTCTAAACGCATTGAAGTATGTCATCCTATGGTGATTCAAGTGATCATGACCGAACAACATGGCCAAACAAGTTGGAATATCAACTGAGTGTACTCAGCTATATTCTTGGATTATGTACATTTTGGCGTTTTCCATATCTAGCCTATGACAATGGTGGAGGTGAGTGTAATGGCATAATTGTTGTGTTAAATATTTGTTTGCATTGGTTGAACTGCAATTTGTATTACCATGTGTTCATTTGTCAAGGGAAGGATATTTGTGTAAACAGTTGTGGCATGAATTTGGTGTTCACAGACAAATGCTTATTAACACTTTGAGAGCCGCCTGGTTTCGGCAATTTTCGCAAAAAAAACAGCGGTTCTCGGTTGCCATACCAACGTCCTAGCTCCTCCGCCCATTGCGCTAGAGAGCTGTTCAGCGGCTCAAATGGATCGGCCAGTCTAGTAGATTGCACTCGAATAAAAATTTTTTGCTTGGGGGGTGCATTTTTTTTGAGTGACGTCATAAGTGGGAGACATTTTGGCCCACTTTGCCTGGCCCTGGGTGCCAACCATTAGGTGGTAGTATTTCGCTGAAGTTTTTACTGGAAACTAGGCTACAATCCGAGTCTTTTGATACTTTGGATGACCTGCTGGGGTTTCGGGTTCAAAAGTTATGATGTAAGTTAGTAAAAATATTTGACTAATTAGCTAATTAGTTAATTAATTAATTTGTAAATTTTAAATCATAACTTTTGAACCAGAAACGCTAGAAAGTCGATCAAAGGCTCAAAAAACTCCGACTAGAGCCTAGTTTCCAATGAAAACTTCAGCGAAACACTTTGGCCTAGCCGTTGGGCCCTGGGCCAGGTAACATGAGTCAAAATGACCCCAAAACTACTTTACTTATGACGTCAGTCACAAAAAATCCGCACCCCCAACCAATAAATTTTTTTCGAGTGCAATCTACTTGACTGGCCAATCCGTTTGAGCTCTTGAACAGCTCTCTTGCGCAATCGGCGGAGGAGCTACGGCGTTGGTAAGGCAACCAAAAACTGCTGTTTTTTAGGCCGAAATCCAAGTACGAATATCACGTAGGCTGGCTCTCAACGTGTTAAACTACAATAGTTTGCAGATCTCAATATTTTCAAAGTATATACAAATATCAAGTGCTCTGTTTTCCAGAATTGTGTTTTTTTTCAGCACCTTTTGTGTACATCTTCTTGCTTCTATACATCTTGGTGGGAATATCTGTGACATTTTTAGAAATGGCATGGGGACAATATAGCAATCTGGCACCATTGCAAGCTTTCAAAACCGTTCCAGCTATGCAAGGTAGTGTATTTAGTCCTATTTGCCCCACAACAATTTGTGTAGTATTGTTAGAATATTTGCTGCTAATAAAGTAATTGATGTTATCTGATTGATCATTTTGAGCTTTGGAGTGCTTATTTATGCATGAAAATCAGTTTAAATAATGTCTGATTTACAGACATACTTATTGAAGTATAACAAATTGCTGGGTGTTGTTGAAGGGCTGTTTAATAAAATCATTTGAAAGCTTGTCAACATGCTGTTATGCAATGGTATTCATTCTGCTGAAATATACCATTCACACACTATTGGCATGGCAATCTGCTGCACCACTGTTCTTGAATTAGTTTGTATGCACACCAACATAATTTAGACCTTGGATGCAAGCTTTGTACCTCCTTTAATATTCCAGTTGTTGTTAACTACTTGTATATACAAAATTTTATTTATTCGAGTTGATACCTCTCAATAACTTTCAATTCTCAATGTTATATGAGATGATATTCCTATGAAGTAGTCATTTAATTAGAATAATAGTAACCACACAGACACCTTTGGTAAGTTTTTTTCAGATACTTAGTATTGTGAATTAACTCAAGTAAACTTTGGTTTGTGTATTGATCAACATAAATATCATTTTAACACCTTCGGCGCTGATTGATGCATATATGAGTCATACGTTCAAATGCACAGGGTGCGGAATGACGCATATGCGCCATTCAATTAAATACAAAATTATAGCTAAAAAGATGAGAGAAACCTGACAATTACTTTTACTTACTATACACTTATTTTTTTGTTTTTCCTGAGGTTTAGCCCTTGTGTCTTTCATGTACCATCCCACTGCGCTGATTATTCTATTATGCTTTTGTTTACATGTTTATTCTGATCAACTAAAACCTGGTAATGATATCTCATTTTGCATGATTTTGGCATTAGTTTTTTTTGTTTGTTATGTGAGTGATGAAGTAGTCAGCTTCGGTGATAGTATTCGTATGCGTAACGTTGCTCAATGCAAACGTTTTATGCAGGATATCTTTCATTGATTTATAACAAAGAAACTTTATGACAGTGTGCTTCACAATGCACTCATTAAGCTTCTGGCTGATCATTACACTGGGGATTATAATGTTGAACTAGATTTTTTTTCCAAAACTCTGTACTTGAGTTTCATACAAGTACCAGTAAACATAAAATCCAAATCTTAGGCCTAAAATCTTCAAAAAATCAAGGAATCTTAAATATCTCAAAAAACATATAAAATAAGCAAGTCAAATGTATTAAATGCATATAGGAACATGTTAGTTCTAGTTCATTTCAAAAAAAATTTTTTGTTCTAGCTCTTTCGGTTGTTGAGATCTTGCATTTTTCTATTTTTTGGATTGTTTCCATGGAAATGCTCATAGAGGAGGTGTCAAACAACAATTGATGCAATTTTTTTGTCTTTGTTGTGAATGATGAGGCCAACTGCAACTTTTGACCAACTTATGTAGAGATCTGAGACATTCGCCCAAATTTGGTATGGCCTACTCCACATAACATTCATACCAATTCTCATCATCTCTGAAATTTTGAAGTAATTCTAACGAAAAACTTCAAAGTTGGATACTTTTGTTTCATACCTATAGACGCACGTGGGCTACTAAACTTTATCCTATACAGCAGGGTTGAACAGTTGTTGTGTGAAGCACCATAACTTTCTTAAAACTAAAGTTTGTGCAGCCAAAATTTACAAGAATTCTCTTCAGATTGTTATGCATTTTGCCTTAAAATTTGAATTTAAAACATTAAGAACTTTGCGAGTTAATATTTGTTGAATCGAGCAACAAGACTCTGTTCCGGTGCTTCAGAGCAATTGTTTGTGCACGTGGCTGGCAACGTGCTAATTTGGGTTCAGTAGGGTGCTATAACTTTTAACATGCATTGTCTTTTGCAACCAAATATTAGACAAATCTTCCTTTTGCAAAAATGCATCTTACCTGAAAATTTGAGGTCAATCGGGCAATTACTTTTGGAGTTACTCAGTTGTGAGTATAGGTGTTGGATGAAAACAACCTAAAGACCATCCCACGCCTGCTAAATAATCGCGTGGAATTCACACCGCACCGAAGGTATTGACACCTTCAGAGATAGTCTAAATCAGTGGTTCTCAAACTTTTCTGCACGTTGACCCCCAATTAAAGTATACAATTTTCTGTAGACCCCATGGCCTAACCCAACAGTTACTAATACAAAAAAAGTATGCATGTCAAAATAAATTTGAGTACTTTTTGCTTGAAATGCATGGTAAAATAGTCCACAATATGAAAATATGCTTAGAACTATAGATGTAAGCAGCAGTTGATCCCCTGGCCATTTAGTGACCTCATTCGACCCCTTGGATGGTCTAATTAACCCCTGGGGGTCGATATTGACCACTTTGAGAACCACTGGTCTAAATCAAGCGGTTTGTCCCAAAACAGCTGGATCGCACTTGTTTCGAATGAGCATAACTCTGGCGCTGTAAGCGCTAGAGAGCTATTCAAAAGCTCAAAAGATGCAGCAAGTCTTGTAGTTTGCAATCAAAAAATATTTTTTGGTTGGGGTTGCTGATTTTTTGTGAGTGATGTCATAAGTAGAGGACTTTTAGGCCACTTTGGCCCACTTCACCTGGCCCTAGGCCCAAGCCATTAGGTGGTAGTATTTTGCTAAAGTTTTTATTGGAAACTAAGCTACAATCCGAGTTTTTTGTACTTTGGATGACATGCTGGGGTTTCGGGTTCAAAAGTTATGATCGAAAGTAATAAAAATATTTGACTGATCTCTTAATTAGATAATTAGTTAATTAATTTATTTTAAATCATAACTTTTGAACCAGAAATGCTAGAAACTTTATCAAAGGCTCAAAAGGCTCAGACTCGAGCCTAGTTTGCAATGAAAACAAGAGTAAAATACTTCGGCCTAGCAGTTGGCCCTAAGCCAGGTAACACGAGCCAAAATGGCCAAAAACCTACCTCACTTACGATGTCACTCAGAAAAACTCTGCAAACCCCAACCAAAAAAAATTTTTTGAGTGCAGAGTAAAAGACTTGCTGAATCTTTTGAGGCTTTGAACAGCTCTCTACTCTAGTGCATTCGGCGGAGGAGCTATGGCGTTGGTAAGGCAACCAGAAACTGTTGGTTTTAGGCCGAATTCCAGGTATGAGTATATTGTACACCGGTCTCATGTTGTTAATGTTATTTAGTTTTGGAACAACTTTACCGCGCATAGACTACAACAATTTGTCCAATACAGTAAGGTGCAGGTAGTTGTTGTGTAAAGCCTGGTATTTTTTTCACATTGTTTTTTAGCAGCAATAAATTTCAAGATAGCATGGCTTATTTAGATGTATGCACTTTTCCAAACAATTCGAGGTCAAGTGAGCAAGAACTTTCCTTGTAATTTCTTTTTTAATCAAGCAACTAAATGTGAGTCCATAGGGTGTTGTGATAGTGTTACTAGAGCTCAACCGAAACGTTGTTTTTTTGGACCGATACCGATGTTTTTCAATTTTCATTGCCGATATCCGATGCTGATATTTTTGTATTGCTAAGCAGTATCTATTTTGCCTCATGAGCCAAAATTACCACTCCTGGAGCTATTTTGCCTTCAGCCAAACATTTTCAAACTACAGCTAAAAGACATTACAGTGCATATTTTTCTTCAGGCCACATAAACAAAGAAAATAATTTCACAAGTTATAATTATTTTATGAGATAAGATATAATACACTCCTGTTTTGCCTTGTGAGGCAAAATACACACTCCTGGAGCTATTTTGCCACCAGCCGAACATGATTGGATGAACTGGTCACATGACAAGTTTAGACAGATTGACTGTCTCAGTTGACTGTGATATCTGTAAATGGGTCGTCTGATAGACAAGTAATATTATGCTTTCAGTGCTGGCAAGTTATTAATAGCTTCTTCCTTGCATTGTGTGAACTGTAGGATAAGCTAAACCTAAACCTTGTTTCTTTACATATTATATTTGTCATGTGACCATTTCAACCAGCTGTGTTTGACTAAAAGGATGGTTTAATCCGTTGTGCCTACTGCAGTTCATAGCAATTTCTAGGACTAACAGTAACCTTAAATAAAAAAATGCACAAACAGCAAACATGTGTTGCGTGTAAGTGGGCTTGCTACTTGTGTAGACATCTGCGCCTATGCTCAGATGTCATAAGTAAAAAAATGCGCGATGCATTACAGTAAAACCATCACTTCACTGCGATGAAGAACTGTACAACATCAAATTCTGAGCAAACCTGGGTCCTGCTTGCTGTGACGCAGGCACTTTTTTGATGCACGCTGAACGCGAGACTGTCTAGCCTAGAGAGACATTGGTAAAACAGCCAACCAACACAAAAGCATGTAACTTAGTTTGTTGGCAGGCAATCATCTGCTTATCGCGCCTAAACCTGTGAGCGAATGTTACGTCATAGAGCGTTTTGTCAGGTCTGTTGCACAACGGTCTGTATGCGTGAAGGTTCTGTATGCTAACAGAGGACATAGCATTTGTATTAATCAATCAGGGTCACAGATGAAGTAGCAACTTGGGTTTCCCAACGCTCCATGCAGAGCAACAGTGCAACACTTGTATGAGCAAATATTGCCAATATATATCGGCGGAATTTTGCCGATACGATACATCGGCGACATTTTCATATAGGCTGATATATATTGGTGTACTGATACATCGGTCGAGCTCTAAGTGTTACTGTGACAACACCAGCCAGTGCTACATGTGTAACAACCTGTTGTGTGGCAACACTTTAAAACTATTCTTTAACACGTTCACTGCCAGTGTACGAACATACTGTACACGAGCTGCTAGTTTCGCCCTACTTTGCAACTCCAAAACTTGTCGGTGTACTGTGCTAGAGAGCTGATCAAATCCTCAAAAGACCTGGCAAGTCCTTGAGTCTGCAATGAAAATAAAATTTTTAAGGTTTTTTTTTTGAGTGATGTCATAATTGGGGTAGTTTTTTGACCATTTTGGCTCAGGTTACCTGGCCTAGGGCCCAACTGCTAGATGGAAGTATTTCACTCAAGATTTTATTGGAAACTAGCCTAGAATCAAGTCTTTTGATCCTTTGATTGACTTTCTAGTATTTACGATTCAAAAGTTATGGCCTAAAAACAACAAATAAATTAATTATCTAATGAAGGGATTAATTGATCATTTTGTTGTTTTTACGTCATAACTTTTGAACTCAAAACCCCAGCAAGTCATCCAAAGTCTCAAAAGATTCAGATTTTAGCCTAGTTTCCAATAAAACTTGACCGAAATACTTCTATCTAGCGGTTTAGTCCCAGGGTCAGACAAAGTGGGCCAAAAAGCCCAAAAAGGACGTCACTCACAAAAAATCCGCAACCCCCAACCAAAATATTTTTTCATTGCAGGCTTGAACACTTGGTTAGTCTTTTGAGTTAAACAGCTCTCGAGTTATGCAGTTGATGCTAAGACATGTGCAAACTGCTGATTTAGGCTGAAACTGCCAGCAACGAAGGTGCTAATATTTTTTAATTGTACTTTTGTCAATAATCCATTGCATATTTAAGGAAACAAAAAAGCTGCAGGGTAGTAATAAATATATCAATTTCCTATTGTTGAGAAGTATGCTTCTCACACCTCTGGTTGGAAACCACTGCAATGAACATTCCAATCTATGATGAAAATATTGATTTTATAGAATAGAAAGTAAAAATGTTTAGAAATGTTTAACATCTAAGAGATATCAACTAAAACATGTGCCTTACTCATTGTTTACCTTTTGCAAGAGCATGTTTGAATTGACAGCTATCCTTGAGGAAAAAATTGTAAAATGTCTGCTGTAAACCTATGAATGACTCGAACCAACTTTTTCATTATTGTTACAGTTTGATAAAGCAACTAAGCTAGAAGATGACATGTTAAAATTTAAACTTTCTGTAGAGATTTTATGTTAAAGTTTAGTCATGTTTTTAACATGCAAAGTTCATTGTTCAGGAAACAGCAAATGAAATGGTCCAAATGTCTCGGTATTTTTTCACTTTGAACATTCCAAATTTTTTACGAGATACTTCTCAGTAGCTCGTGAGCTACGAAGTGACCAAATAAATTTTTTAGAATGAAGCTCAGTGTTGGGAACGAACTTAGTGGTGAAACACAAAAGTTTCTTCTGCAAATATCAGTATTGTTAATAATTTAATACCACTCAAACACTTTGAGAGCCGGTGTATGATATATTCATACCTAGATTTTAGCCTAAAAAGAGCAGTTTTTGGTTGCCTTACTAACGCCATAGCTCCTCCACCAATTGCGCTAGAGAGCTGTTCAAGGGCCTAAACGGATCGGCCAGTCTTCTAGACTACACTCTAAAAAAAATTTTTGGTTGGGGGTTGTGAATTTTTTGTGAGTGACATCATAAGTGAAGTAGTGTGGGCCTATTTTGGCTCATGTTGCCTAGCCTAGGACCCAACTGCTAGGCCAAAGTGTTTCGCTGAAGTTTTTATTTGAAACTAGGCTCGAGTCCGAGTCTTTTGAGCTTTTGATCAACTTTCTAGCGTTTCTGGTTCAAAAGTTATGATCTAAAATAAACAAATTAATTATCTAATTAGTCAAATATTTTTACTACATTAGATCATAACTTTTGAACCTGAAACCCCAGCAGGTCATCCAAAGTATCAAAAGACTTGGATTGTAGCATAGTTTCCAATAAAAACTTTGACAGCGAAATACTACCATCTAACGGTTGGCGCCCAGGGCCAGGTAAAGTGGGCCAAGGTGGCCTAAAAGTCCTCCACTTATGACGTCACTCACAGACAACCTGCACCCTCCAAGCAAAAAATTTTTTCTAGTCTGCATTTGAAAAAAAATTTTTGCTTGGGGGGTGCAGGTTTTTTGTGAGTGACGTCATAAGTGGAGGACTTTTTGGCCACCTTGGCCCACTTTGCCTGGCCCTGGGCGCCAACCGTCAGGTGGAAGTATTTCGCTGAAGTTTGCACTGGAAACTATGCTACAATCCAAGTCTTTTATTACTTTTGATGACTTCCTGGGGTTTTAGGTTCAAAAATTATGATGTAAGTTAGTAAAAATATTTGACTAATTAGCTAATTAGTAAATAAATTATTTTGTTTATTTTAGATCAAAACTTTTGAACCAGAAACGCTAGAAAGTCAATCAAAGGCTCAAAAGACTCAGACTTGAGCCTAGTTTCCATTGAAAACTTCAGTGAAACACTTTGGCCTAGCAGTTGGGCCCTAGGCCAGGCAACATGAGCCAAAATGACCCCAAAACTACTTCACTTATGATGTCACTCAGAAAAAATCCACACCTCCCAAACAAAAAAATTTTTTTTCGATTGCAATCTACTAGATGGCTGATCCGCTTGAGCCCTTGAACAGCTCTCTAGCGCAATCGGCGGAGGAGCTACGGCGTTGGTAAGGCAACTGAAAACTGCTGTTTTTTAGGCCAAAATCGAAGTTCCAATATATCATACGCCGGATCTCAATGTGTTATTGTGATGCTTGAATTTAAAGAAACATTTTGTGGAATCATTCCACAAAATGTAACAACTGTTAACAATGAAGCCAAGATCGTAGAGTATGAAAAATAGTTGCTGAATTCTTGGAAGTATCAGAATACATCTGGTGAGAATGATATTTTGTTCAGATAATGCAACCACAATTTCTGAGGCTAGTTTCACACCTTTTACTACGAGAAATTCCTCGTAAAAACATAGCTTCAGTGGAAACGAACCCATGTTACTTGCGTGACCCTAAGGAAAGCCTAAACCTATTTAATTTTGTCATAACCTAGCAGGTACAAACAGCAGATGAAATTTGGGTCGAAACTGCAAAACAAAACGATCTCAATAGGAGACTGTGTCTTCCCACCATGAAGCGAAATATTACAAAACAGCTCTTTGTGTGCGTGGCAGTCTACGAGCTTCTGACAGCTTTGCTTGCGTTGGAGCAAGCACTGCCAGTGTAGGAAATTCTGAAACATTGCGTTTGACGCAATATCAATTTAGAGTGTTCAAAAACATGGATTGTTTCATGTCACTGCACAGGCGCTACTTAAACAAAGCAAGCATGTTGTTGTTTCGTAATAGCGCTATGCAGCGTTAGAAGGGAAATGCTGTTGCCTGTTCCAAAACACCCACATTGAAAGCCTGCAGTGACAGTGTTTGATATTTTATTGGGTTTAATGCTGAGTACCTGTGGTACAAAGGGGCCTGTCATGACAACCAAACAGAACCCCTGGATGCGCCCTTTCCTACACCCACTGTACACTACATGCAAGTTCGTGTGAAACTAACATAATTGCTGATGAGTTTAGTTGCACAAACAGGAGCAAGGAAACACTTGTTGAAAAAATTTCTGATCTGTGTCAGCCAGGTGGCAATAGATAAGTAGTATGCAATAACTTAGATGTGTGCTTCCCAACTAAGGTTCCAGACAGATAAACACAAGTTTCAAATGCTTTTTCACTGGAATAGTTAACTTGCATGGTGTGTATATTGTTTCTACAATATTGTGGTGAAACTTGTTTGATTAGGTGTAATGTACACCTAACTTCGATGCCTTTGGATAATTGTCCAGCGTTGTTTCAAAATTCATAAAAAATTGAATTTTGTTTACAGTTTTCTGTATTTTAGAATTAGATGAATATTTTGTGTATATTGGTTCAATTGGCTTACCATCAAAACCTGCCTTAATTTTTGCCAGGTGTGGGTATATGCATGCTCATCTTGTCCTGTGCACTGATACTCTATTTTGGAGTTGCTTCCTACTACATTTTACTCTATCTTGGATTTTCATTTGCTGACCCAGCTCCATGGTCCACATGTGGCAATTGGTGGAATACTGCAAGCTGTCGTGCAAAGTTAGGTAAGCAGCTTGTCTTGACTCATATTATAACAAGCTAATGCTTTGACTTTTTAATTTCACTGTTCTAGTTATATAATGCTAGTGAAGTGTTATACCTCAAAGTTTTGAGTGTCTAATTAAGACTACACATGTTGGTCTGTTTTATTGGCATGTCCACACCTGTTTATTTTTTGCTGAAACGTTTTAGTAATTTTTGTTCTGAGACAAAGTTACGGTAAAATAACTAAAATTTGGGAAAAAGAATCTTTTTGGATAATTTTTATACAAATTTAGGCTTTGTGGTCACAACTTTTGAACCAGAAATACCAGAAATCAAAGGCTCGAAAGACTTGGATTTTAGCCTTGTTTCCAGTATAAACTTGAGTGATATGCTTCACCCTTGCAGTTGGATCCCAGGACCTGATAAACTTGGCCAAAAAGGCGTAAACCCACCACACTTATCACGTTACCCACAAAAAACCCGAAACCCAAAACTTAAAAATTTTTTTCAGTACAAACTAGAAGGCTTGCTGAGTCTTAAGGGTTTGAACAGCTCTCTAGTATAATTGACTGGCAAGTTATGGAATTACAAAGTGGCATGAAAATACGAGATTTACAGCTGAATCCACCTGGTACCGAAGGTGTTAATAGTTCAGAGTAGTATAACTGGCATATCCAACTGTTGAAGACATTTTTGTATTTCACAATGTGCATATGATATACCTTTTTAAGTTTCAAATCAAGGCTTTGAAATCAGCGTGTGGAGAATCTGTGATGTTATATTGGTAGTTATAAACTAAGGAACACTTTGCATGCACCATGAACACACATGGTTCATGTCTGAGAGTTGTGGAAGAAAACTGAATTTGCACAGCACTGCACTCCGTTGCTGATATGTGCATAATCTGAAAAATTTTGTTCTACTTTGTTGCTTTACCTTAGCACCTTGGCGTCTGGGTGGTTTTGGCGATTTTCGCAAAAAACAGTAGTTTTTGGTTGCCTTACCAATGCCCTAGCTCCTCCGCCGATTGCGCTAGAGAGCTGTTCAATGGCTCAAAGGGATCGGCCAGTCTAGTAGATTGCACATGAAAAAAAAATTTGCCTGGGGGGTGCGGGTTTTTTGTGAGTGACGTCATAAGTGAAGTAGTTTTAGGGTCATTTTGGTTCATGTTGCCTGGCCTAGGGCCCAACCCCTAGGCCAAAGTGTTTCGCTGAAGTTTTCATTGGAAACTAGACTCTAGTCCGAGTCTTTTGAGCCTTTGATCGACTTTCTAGCGTTTCTGGTTCAAAAGTTATGATCTAAAATAAACAAATAATTAATTAACTAATTAGCTAATTAGTCAAATATTTTTACTAACTTACATCACAACTTTTGAACCCGAAACCCCAGCAGGTCATCCAAAGTATCAAAAGACTCGG
>Ga0210059_1010769_pt1 | contig 14081 bp, 8 predicted proteins | sample Ectturendosymbi2_FD_188042 | JGI IMG/M metagenome (GOLD analysis project Ga0210059, IMG submission 188042) | Ecteinascidia turbinata endosymbiont from Florida, USA - Sample 2 (SPAdes) (version 2) | ecosystem: Host-associated > Tunicates > Ascidians > Unclassified | place: Key West, Florida... | reverse complement strand
CCATCCACGGAATTTTGGCAATACCTTGGATAATCCGTCGTGCTTGCTTTAAAATCTGGATCTTTTCGCGGGCCACTAACGACTTCAGCTTCCGGGCCCACAGGTTGCACACGCCTGACCTAGTGAATTGGAATGAAGTTTCCGTAACTCTACCTTACTAAAGTGGTTAAAGTAGATCACTCTTCCTGCTGGGCATTCACCAGAGCAACAAAACCATTTTCGTAAGCATTACAGTGGTGGACACGCTGAAGAACAAGCTCTGTATTCCACAGATGTGGTAGTGGCTGAAGTAGCGAATTTGGGATTGAGTATTAATGCTCACTGTGTCAATGCAGTGAAATGTGCCTGGTGGATTCACACAGGCAGGGCTCGAAGAACTCGGGGAGGACCTTTCGGGGAGATCGTACATGTTAGCAGGAAATTAAGTAAAATCAAGTGATAACTTATGCAAAGGAAAACAACAGCACAAAAATAAATTCTGGTACTTTTTGCTTGGCTTCAAATATTTATTTCGTTAGTCTTCCAGCGGCAGCGCGACGGTGGAAGTGGACAAACTCTGTTGCAGGGATGTGGAGTCGGAGCCCAAGCACTTTTGCGTGGTTGGAGCCGGAGCCAAAAATTTTTAGATGGTGGAGCCGGAGCCGAAGACTGAAATGTGGGTTCTTGTTCCACAGACATAAATTTTGTGAGGCAAGCGAGTTGTGCAAACAATACAGTGGTTTTTAGTTTTCAGTGGACCAAATCGTTTTGGAGCCGGAGCCAAAAGCTTCTAGATGTTGGAGCCTGGAGTCGAAAATTTGACCTCCGGCTCCAAAGCCCTGCTCTGTTGTATTGTCATTTGAATGCTGCTTAGTTTCTGTTTTGTAACAGTCGCAAGATGTTGCAACAAAAAGCAAAATGATTTTCAACTGGAATACCCAGTTAATTAGAACGAATTCTAGCCTGTAACTGCGAGAAAAAAAGAAAGAAGCGAAGAACACCCACGAGCCGTAGCGAAGCCAGTTTTCAACAGATGTTGCACTAAGAAGCATGAATGACAAAGAAAATAAATAATTTTAGCATCATCAATAACAATTATGCTGCTGCTGATGAATTATTCAATATGGTGCAGGGTCGGTTCTTCCACTAGGACTAGGTCAACGGCGGCCGCCTAGCACGCAGCTTTCAGGGGACGCAGAATCCGCTCTAATCTTGGTTTCCGTGTGTCGAATGTTTTAGTTTGACGTGTAACAAGGGCGTAAATTTCGAAGCTTGTCTAGGGCGCAGAACTGTCTCGGTCCGGCCCTAATATGGCGTCACCGTAAAAAATGTCCAACCAACAAAAGTATGGGTAGTACTGTTTGAAAAAGTCATAAAAGCAAACGCAACATTCAAGTTTATTATTTAATGTACAATATATTATGTACGATTGTGCCGATACGTTTGCGAATGCACTACAGTACAGCTGTTACATTAATTAATTGCTCCGCTACTGCCGCCTGCGAATTAACGAAATCATTGGATGGTTTTGCCGTTGACGAATACACACTGTGATGTAATAGTAGTTCGTGATCAGTTAGCAGGCGTATGCGTTGAGAGAGCTGGTCGCGATTCTCCAAATATATTGTCGTAATTTACTCTGGGATTTTAGTTGAATTCCGAGCAACTTGGCGTAACTGCCAATGTGGTGATTAGGAGCAAACATGGGATCATCGTAATCGTCAATCGTGATCGACTGCAGTTGTTTGAGTAATCGCAATCGATTGAACTGACCAAAAAATGACATGAAATCGATTACATTGCCAATTTAATCGTAATCGACGATTACTTTCGCGGTTAAACTTGGAAATCTTCACCCTACCTCACTGTGCGACGAACCGTGGTTGTAGTGGCTGAATTTCCTCCTTTATCATCGTTTCTCATGGTTATGTTTTAGGGGAGGCTATTAGCCCGTCTGTGTGTGTTTAATCCGGATAGTCCAGCGGCAAACACATTCGTTTGCAGCGAATTCTCGCTTTGTTCCAGCTACTCATCCCGTTGGCCGCCAGAAGTAATGTAGTGAGTCTAGTGAAACGTATCAACAAAAAGTAGAGCTTTACTTGAAAACGGGTTGACACTTCGGCAGCAGAAGAGTAGGACATTACGACATGTGTTGGTTTTATTTATGTATATTCAGAGTGAACTTACGAATGTAAGTGCTGGAGTAGGCTATGTATATAATTAGTACAGTAATTTATATACAGTAAATTAACCTTTTTCAGAGGAATAAGGTACTTTAATCCAAGTCGAAAGTACTTTACCGCAACACTGATAACTAGCATGTCGACCGTGATCCACCAGAAATTGAAAAAAAAATTCAACGAAACCACTATGGTTTTGTTGACCATTGATTTTTGGTCCAATAGGCAGATGAACAGCTATATTGGCCTCGGCCTCACTGTCCATTTAATTTCAAATTCAAAGCTGCACAATGCTATGCTGGCTTTTCTTGCAGACGATCGTAAACCGCAGTTAGAAGAAATAGTCAGCAAATTTTGAAATTGTTAACAAACTAATTTTCAGCGTTGCTGGACAAATGTTCAAGCCTGATCGATGTCGTTTGACTGATAAAATATTTGAAGCGTTGATTTTTATCAACAATAACAAGGATTTTACACATTGATTATTTTTGTTTAATTATTATCTTAATGTGTTTGTTGCAGTGGCGTAACTGACATGAGGGAAGAGGGGCGGTTTGACTCCCCTGGCAAGCTGAATGTAAAAATCAGACCCCCACTTAGCTTATATTTCGGTTTTAATATTTTTTTAATTGGTTTTCAATAGGTTGTCGTCTTGCGTTTTTCGGAGATTTTCCGTTGATTTGGGGTTCTAGTATTCACACCCGGATTCACCATTAATTCTCAAGTTTTTTTTCGGAGTGTTCACTAGTAGGTCATATACAGAGGCCTGTGTGCCTCTTTCAGCTAAGTTTTCCCTCTATAGCTCAAACCTCTAGTTGCACCAATGGTTTATAGACTGCCCGAACATCTCAATAAACAGTTAATGTTATTTTTTCGGTGCTTGATCCTTACAGATCAGTAATTTCGTTTATTGTATTCATTCATATCGTATGTTGTCTGAAAATAAACTCATACATCAAACCACACAGATGGGCTTTGTTTTCGTCCTGAAGATGTTTCAAGACAATTGTAATCGTGATTACTTTCAATGTAATCGTAATCTATTACATTTGTGCTGTAATCGCCCCAAGTCTGATTCGGAGCCTCATAGGTTGAAACTATTGCGGACGATGTGCAAGCAACTTTCGATCGCATGATTACGCCATTGAGGATTCAGCCGTTTGCGAGTGCTGGCGTGTGTCAGCCAGCAGTTGCGTTGATCGAAGTTGTTTCAAAACTTGCCGCCTCGCCACGAAGATTGGCCACTTCCACGCTTTTGCACAACTTCAGCGTCTCGTTTCTGCGTACCTAGCGGCAGGGCCGACAGCAGCTGATATATTCGGGGATGGAACTTGTTGTACCTAACAACCAAACATGTTTTTGAAAATTTCGGGGGGGGAATTGCTCCGTTTCCCCCCACTGGTTGCGGGCCTGCCCAGCGGTTGTGCTGTACGCTGCGGCGAATCCTCGCGTAATGTCTGAAATTCATGTTTTTTGAAGGGTACCCTGTACAAATACAGCTACCTGCGATGGGATGTCACGTACTTACATTTAAGCTGCACGCGTTGCCTTGTTATAGCTAGGCTGCTTCTTGTTTGCAAGAATTGTGTGTTCTGTGGTTACATGTTATGCATGACAAGACCGGTAAGTTTAATGTATTGCAATTATTGTATCATAGTTGGACTCTTGAGTGCAAGTCCGCAACCAGGGGGGCAGCCGGGCAATTGCCCTCCGAAATTTTCAAAAACATGTTTACTTGTTAGGCACAACCGACAGTTACAATAAGTTTGCCCCTCATAAAAATATCGGCTGGTTACGGCCTTGCTTGAGTGCAACGCTTTAAAAAAAAGAAAACCCTTTTGTGAGGTCATAAACCGACGATCGTCTTCAAATAGAGGCCCACGGGAAATTTCTATAAGCTCCCCGAGAAATTTGCGTTTTTTCGACCCTGGTACATCGTAAACCAATCGAGATACATACCTCAAAGTTTTATGATTTGTGAAGCTACAACCTACAGCGTAAAACATCATGAGCAAACTCTGTTTTAGAGGCTTTTGTATTTTAATCATATAATAACGAAGAACTAAGATGTTGAAATGATGTACGTCAACAGTCCACACAGCAGGTCACATTGGAACAATCAAAATCATAAAATGTAAAACAGTAGTGTTTTGGAGGTGGATTTCTGCCCCCTTGTTTTAGACGGGGATGCAACAGTAAAAAATCAGACTGCCCGCCTTTCAGAATGGCCTACTATTTGGATAGCTTTAATGAGGAATGCAAAGCAGAAACTCCTATCCGTGGCTTATTTGCACATCAGTGATGTTTTTGTGCGTAATATGTTCATCGTTAACAAATTTGTCTGCATTCAACACACATGGTTTCAGTCTTTCGTCAGAGACGAAGTTAACATTGGTAACATTCTTCGGCACTTTGAGATGTGCCGCCTTGCTTCTTTTCGAAAACAGTGCAACAAAACATGTGAACGTCTCAGGCACACATAAGAGGGCCGAAAATTGAGCAAAGTGCAAAAGAAAATCCTCTTGGAAAATTCATAGTTCGCTTAAATGAATCAGAATTACTTGCAATTGCAATGAACTTTCGAATAACGTATTTCATTGCAAAAAATAAGCCATTTCGAGACCATTTCGATTTGTTGGGATTGCAGCATTAAACGGTACTGCCGAAAGTCGAAGTGGTTTGCGTTCGCGGAACTTGGCAACGAACATAATCGACCATGTTGCAAGGGAATAAAAGCAAAAGTATGGGAAACAATAATTATCCAAGAGAACAAAAACAACTGATTGATGAATCGACAACTTTAAATAAGAAACCCAGTTTGACAATCTACGTAAATGTCAGATTGAGAGATTCGAAGCTGACCTCAGTTTCTTTTCTCGAATGGATTGAGTTAACGGAAACCAAGGTTATGGTCGAGTGCAAAGCAAACCACCACCTCATTTTAGGAAAACACCACTGATATACAGTATATATGCACAAATGAAGAAAATGTATCTTTTGGTAAGATACAGCACAAGAAAATAACTTACTTCTGAGGAAAAAATGTTAATCCCACAGAGTCGAGAGTTTCGTCTGGAATGTATGCCCAAAGTAGATAGATCGCTAAAAATATCAAACTGAATAATTAAGACCTGCTCCAAAAGCCTTTCAGGTTTATGGCACAATCAGATTGTTCACACTTTCATTTATGTTTTCCAGAATTGGAGGCATTAGAAGGGTGGATTTTTCAAATCTGAAAGCTTATTAATTACTTCATACTGGGCTTACCAAGGAGCACAAAACTGGATAAATAAAGAGCAAACCCATACAGTGCTCTTTCGGGTGTAGGTGCAGGACTGTGATTAGGCATCAGAAGAAAATTACAGCATTTGTTTAAATTGTTCTGATTTGCACACACAGCATCACAACTTACAGTAAACACAGTCTAGTGCAATTTGGAAAATAAGAAAACATCATCACTGTCAATAATGGCTCTGTATGACCCATGACAACGTAAAAATGATGGATAAGTCTACTGAACCATAACATACAGTACAATTTTTAATATTGTGTCAAATGCACATGAAAACTGTACTAATGTTTTGCAACTATTCTAAAACTTCAACACCAAGATTTATGACAACTTCTGTAAATTTTTACTACATTATGCTAATTCAAAGAAACAATATCAACTAATTCAAGCAAACAACATGAATTAAAGAAGACTTAAAGGTTAATTAGTAATGAAAGCACTCTTCAGAAACAAGCCAGAAAAATGTGTTGAGTAATGCAACAAAGTCTACAGCAACACTACTCTCAATACCACGTCCTAGTATTTTTACAAAATTGCTGTAATTTGTGACATTGAGAACTTGCTAGCTAAAGGTTGTTGCAGTGTTTGTCCATATGCTGTTGTTGTTACATGGGCATAAATATTTGATGACGACATCAGTTTTTCTGATGGGATGAGGTGGGTTAGTCTATCATTAAAATTTCAAGATAAAATCCTCTACCCAATTTTAGCATTATCAATGTGGTGAACAAAAGATTAATGTAGATTGCGTTTTTATGGAAATTAATCATATCAGTAACACTCATGTAGCAGTAGTGTGACAGAACCCCAACAAAATTATCGCTTTGATAGATTTTTATAGTGAGCTTAGGCAAGTGTCAGGGTCGCTAAGTCATCAGAAGACCACCCTTTGCATCTCAATGTAAGGCATGGTCAATACATTGGGGCTAGGTTTAGCTGCAAGGGTGAAGAGTTCTGTAGATCCCACCTGCATATTTCTTCACCATACTTACATTGATTGCCCTGGTTAGCTGGATCTCAGTCTGCCCTTGAAAGGATTATTTATTCATAGCTGGGACCCTGTCAAGTGTCATCATTCCAAGCTAGAGCGTGATTTGAGTCATAAAATGCATGAACAAACCATTTCCAGCTCCTACTAAAGTGTAGAACTCCTGAACTCCAGCCCCATCAGCTATTGCAGGTGGGCACCATGCTCAGGATTGAACAAATTGATTAATAAATAAGAATTTTAGGTTGCACTGTTATGTATTACCTTATTTTTGGGAACATTTTTGATGCACTTTTGTTAAAAAGTTGGTAGTGTCTTAATGACTGCACCTGGTTTTTGCTTTGGAAGGACTAAAAAATCACATAAAGCGAAATATCTAACCAATTCTTGCATGTCAGTTGCTTCTTACAGCCAAGGACCAAAGTGGTGGTTAATTTTTTCTAACCCTAAGCCCAAAACTCTAACCGTAAACCCCAACCCTAAACACTAACCCTAGTCACTAATCCTAAACTCAAACCAAACTAGGGGTTCCCAGACACCTGGGGTCTGAAACAAAGTGGGTGGGGGTCCAAAATGCAATGTTTGAGGGAGATAATTTGTACTCGTATCTTGGATGTACTTTTTTTCAAAAAAAAAATATTTATGAAATATGCAACTGCTATTACTGAAAAGAACATTAACCATCCCAATTATTCCAGCCAAAGTTACTAATTTAACCATTTAAAATAGAGACTGATTGGCCTGGCCAATATATCTAGCCGATATTTGGGTTTTTCGGATGTATCGATATTGGCCAAAACACCTGACAAAATCAGCCGTCAGTAAGTGTTGACAAAAGGCTGTTGTATTACTCACGCATGCAGACAACTTGCCCAATAAAATACAACGAACGAAGTCAAGACAGTTATCTTACAGCAATGCTAACAGGTGCATTTTCATAAACAAGCAGACAAAGATGAACCATGGAGCACACGTCAGCTGTCACAGCCAAAACAAAAGCAACATCATTAATCAGATGTATTAAAAATCACAGCAAAATGCTGAAATTGCTGCAACTTGAAAAATTTTAGCTCATAAATCCTGATTTTCAAAGTTTTTGGAAAAAGGTAAGGCATAGTTTACATTCTATTTTTGATAATGAAGCAGAAAACAAGATTCAAAAATTTTGAAAATATCGGTTATCAGTCCATGAATGGCCGATATATTGGTATTGGCATCGCCCCAAAAAAGCCATATCGGTCAATCTCTAATTTAAAAATTGCTAAATGTGTGCACTGCTATTTCTGCTTCACACAACAGTTACCACGAAAAAGGCTGGTGATGTGGTTGTAAGCACTTTTTGAATTTTACATGTTTATGATACAATTATGGCAAGATTGTTGTATGATGCTATAGAACTTGAAAGTTTCTGGTGTTCAACCATGCTTAGCTACCACAAATTGAGTATAAAAACCCTGTATATTCTAATGCCCTTTGCAATATAACATATTTGCAAATCTGGAATTTCCTCTCTACTTTATTTGAAAAACCTTTATCGGAACTGTTTGAACCCATCAAATGATTTGCACATGGATCTGATAAATTATATGCCAAAGCACGAGCAGATAATTTCACAGAAGCAGCAACAAAATTTACTAGATTTATCTTTTAATACGTTGGGAGCCAATGTACAAGGATATCATAGTTAGAAATCACGCATTGAGCTGATAATTTTACACCATGTTACAACTCCAATTGAAGTACTGCCTGGGCACAAGTAACAAAAATAAGCACGTTTTAATGTTATTTAACCCTTGTCTGGCCGCATAATCTTACTATGCTAACAGGCCACATAGGTACAATTGTACCTTGTTTGTTTTTGTTGAAAAACTTTAATGTAGATTCGCTTTCTGCGTGATTTTTACTGAACTGAACGTTTGAATATACAAATCTGACTTAGGCTGTTTTGACGTCTTGCAATGATGGTCAAAGACTAATTAAAAAGCACAGCAGGACACACACTTAAAACCAATTGCAAAAAGATGTGTGAACTTTAGCACTTTCACAAAATCAAAGAAAAAGGCTGACCATGAAGATAGCACAACAGAACGCTTTGACAACATGGATGTCACCTCTATTTACTACTTTCATACTTTGTTAGTTTAAGCCTTGTAAAGTTGTATTTATGCCGTCAGCCTTTTCCTTTGATGACTGGAACATGATGTTAGGGGGCTGATGTTATGGTAAAATGTTGGGTAAGTGCACGGTGAAAGGGCGAGCATTGCTTTGGTCTCTTGCATTTTTTCACAATATGATTGACGTCGCCGGCTTAGCATCCCACATCATCTACAAGGGACACAACCCGTGATTCAGGACAAAAGATCAATAGAAAGTTCCTGAAGAATCTTGCCCAAAGAGTTATGCGTGCCTTTGATTGAAGCTTGCACTATCAACTGGATAGTCATGAGAAACCATTTCCTTCAAGGTGCAGTAGAAACGGTGCTTGAACGACAGATTGTGTCACCACAAGAAGCAGCAGCTACCTCTACCATGCATCGTGGCAGTCATGGATCCACTCCAATCGTTGGACGTTGTTATTTTTGCAGAGACCAGAACCGGAAACAATGGAAGACAAGAAAAAGCTGTGTTGCTTGTATGCAGCCTATTTGCAATGAATATCAGTATCAAAGACAACGTGCATTATTTGTGAAAATAACTGAAAGCTCAAAAGAAGAATAGGAAAGCAGTAGTTGTGTGCATACAGCTATAATGTAATAAATGAACATTCATAGATTATGATCTATTATTTGTGAAAATTACCAATATTTGAAAGAAAGACATACAAAAATGTCAGGGAAAATACGATGCTGCATCATCTTACTGGCAAGACCCTGCAGTGAGAAAGTAAGTTGAAGAAGTAAAACTACTAGCCACACACCATTTTGCTTTCAAGCGCTGTTATCGTACACATCAGGTTTGTTGGTGGAAAAAAATTACCGGGTAAAAATTTTTTTCTGCAGTTTTGCATATACATTCTAACCTAAAAATGTGGAGATGTCACAACGTTTGAGCTCTCTATGATTTTTAACAAAAACCCTATCGCAATTTAAACAGGCAAAAGTTACAATTGTATCTATGCGGCCCGACAAGGGTTAATGGAATTCGATTTCGCCATACGGCATCTTCGGTCCAAGTATTTGCAGCTCCATAACTCACCAGTCGATTCTGATCAAGAGCTACGCAAACCCTCAAAAGACTCGGCGAGACTTTTAGTTTGCAATAAAAAAATGTATGCTTTGGGTTTCAGGTTTTTTTGGGTAACAGCACAAATGGGATAGATTTAGGTATTTTTGGCCAAGGTTATTGGGCTCTTGGCCTCAACTGCAAGTATTTCAGAAGTTTTTAGTGGAAACTAGGCTAAAATATGAGTCTTTTCAGCCTTTGATTAGCTTTCTAAGATTTCTGGTTTAAACTTTAAATACCAATTTTTGGTAAATTCACCAGTTTTTGGTAAAAATTATCAATTTCATGTATTTTTAGCCATAACTTTTGAATCAGAATGTCAGAAAGTCAGTCAAAGGCTCAAAAGACTCAGATTTTCACCTTGCACCAGAAACTTCATCAAAATACTTCCCACTTGTGGTTGGGGCCCAGGGCCCGATAACCTTGGCCAAAATGGCATAAACCTACCCCGCTTTATGACATTACCCACAAAAAACTCAAAACCCCAAAACTTTTTTTCATTGCGAAGTAGAAGACAGGCATATACGTCCTGTTTTAAAAGTAAGTGGTGCAAATGGTGCTATATTTTTAGGCAGTGGCTACGGATACGCCTGTGGATCTTGAAATTGGAAGACTTATAAATACGCCACCTGTGACGTAACAGTAACGCACAACGAAAGTGCAGTAGGCTTGGTTAAAACGAATTAAATGTAAAAGATAAAGCCTAACCTTAACCGTAGCCCTAACCTAACACTAACCCCTAAACATAACACCTAAGCCTTTAAAAAATGAAGAAAAAAAACAAAACGAAAGTCGGCAAGGTGAGAGTTGAACTGAAAACCATTGGCATAGTAGCTGTAACGCATAACCGTTACCCCACGAGTCCATGCAATGTGAATGACAAACTGGCCCTTTTATTTGAATTACGTCAGGATAGGCGTATCCATAGTCACTTCCATATTTTTAGGAAGTAACTACGGACACGCCTGGCCTGATGCAATTCAAATAAAAGGGTCAGTTTGTCATTCAAACGGTGTGGATCTTGTGGTCTAGGGGTTATGCGTCATGGCTGCTATGCCAATGGTTTTCAGTTCGACTCTAACTTGCCGACTTTCCTTTTTTTCTTTACTTTTTTCACGCTTACGTGTTACCTTTAGGGGTTAGTGTAAGTCAGGGATAGCATTAGGTTAGGGTTAGCTTAGCTAAGGGTTAGGTTAGTGTTGAGTTAGCGTAAGGTCAGAGCAGGGGTGCACAACCTTTTTTTGCTATTGCCGGCCGCATTACTTTTATTTATATGAAGTACGGCTGCCAATGACTGAGTTATATCTATGAGATAAGTTTAATTAAAAAATAGGTTTTATCTAGTATATGTCATTTACTTGTGCCTAGAGTATAATAAAATGTCAAACATTTTAACGAATTTAATAAAAGAAACATCACCGACCATCTAGATCAGGGGTTCCCAAACTGGGATACATGTACCCCTAAGGGTACATTTGCCTATCTGAAAAGGTACATTTAAGACTTGCAATAGAAGGGAAAAAATATGTTTATACATTATTCATTTCAAATTACTTATACATATGAATTTGTCTGAACCGTCGCATGTTACTAATCAGGTTAGAAAAGGAGAAGTATTGAGTTCATACTTATTTGCTGTATATTCAGATGATTTATTTCTTGAACTAAACAACATTAAATCTGGGTGTCATATGGTTGAAATCTTATTGAACTACTTGATGTTTGCTGATGATCTTTATGTGTTTTGACCAAGTGTACGAAGGTTGCAAAGTATATTAGATGTGTGCCAAGCTTATGCAGAACCGCATGAAATTACTTTAAACTGCAGCAAAACTGTTTGTATGACGTTTAAGGCTTAAACGGTAAAAAGTGTGGTCATCCCGTTGCTGACACTGGGTGTACGAAGAGTAAAATCTGTTAGCCACGACAAAGATTTGGGGATTGTGCGAGATATTGAGCTTTCAGATGACGAAGACATTCAGACACAACTGCGATGTCAAAAGCTTTTTACTGACGTTAGAACGTAGTAAAAAATTTACTTTTTTGTTCCTTCTGCACATCCATGTATGCATCACAATTATGCTGTGATTTCAGGAAAGCATACTTCCACAGATTGTTTGGGGCTTATAAATTTTGTTGCAGAGCTCTGTACAACCTGCCGTGGCAAGCGAGTGTTAGTAGTCATCACTCAGGTTCAATATAACATTCCTACCTTTGAGTCTTTATTGAGATAAAATGTGTACCGCTTTCTCAAAAGATGCAGATAGTCTAACAACGTATGGTTGCGCGCTTTGATGCAGTCAGATCCTTTATATTCGTACTTATTCTTTTAACAATACAACCGCATTTTACTTAGTGACTGAAGGCCCGGACATTCCGGTATTAGTTTGAGGGCATGTGCACTGTGCAGGCCACAACGCATTCACACTTCACTAGGCCTTAGCCAGGGTTGGACTCTATTTCTTAACGTGCGATTTTCGCGTCCCACTCTGGATGGAGTGTTGTACCAATTGTTAAGACTTAGTGAACAACTATGTTAAGAAAGTATCTGTAATATAATGTTGCATGAAATGTTACAAGTTGGCAGAAAAGTGTCTGTAATGCTGTAGTCCTACCACCAACGCTGTTACAAAATGTTCTGTGTCTATTATTATCAATCTCTTTGTGCAGGTAGTGTGTGCTTGTGCTCTGTGAACCTCATGTCTGGTTCAAAGATTAAAATAAAAAATAAATATCAGTGGCTGGCTATAATTTTCAAAATTCATTATATGCTTATTAGTAAATATATTTTTATTTTCCTCAGCCTTTTTGTTATAAAAAGTTTTAGGGGCATGGGCGTCGGAGGGAAGGGCAAAGCCCCCCAAGATTTTGAAATTTGACATTTTCCCATCAAATTTTTTGCAAAAAAGTTGTTTTCTTAGTTACGAGTAATGAAAATGAAATTTTACCATTTTTTGGCCCCCTTTGCAAAAATATTTTTGGCCAACCACTAAACATAAGTGTAGGACCAGGCAAATTTTTGGGCATGCAGATTTTTCTCCGAAGTCTCCCAAATTTGCCCAAAAAGTTTTGTGTGACTTTTGCCAACAAATGTTCTGCCATAAAGAACCCTTTTTGGTGTGACCTCCAATTATCAAGGATTCATGTGCTTTTCTACAAACGCTGAGCATTATTTTCTGAAGTCAAACAACGTAGGGCGCCATTTTTGCCTGTATTTTCAGGGATTTTGCCCGGATTTGAAAACATCAAAACTTTTGGTGGAGGTTTTTCACCCCCTGCACCCCGCCTCTTACATCACTGCCCCTGAAAAATCAACATTTGGCCCTTGCCTAGAAAAAATCCTTCCAGCGCCCATCTTCAGGGGTACATGCTCATCTACCGAAATGCTGAAGGGGTATATGTCCAGAGAAAGTTTGGGAACCCCTGATCTAGATTGTTACATATCTTGTCGACTGATTTTCTTGCCTTGCGTTTGTTTTGCTTCAATATACGCCAGCACGGCCGCCAGATCTTATATTGTAAATTACATGAGGATAGCTGCAAATTTTATTACCAAAGGTCGCTACGGCTGCAGGTCCAGGTTGTGCACCATTGGGTTAGGGCAGGGGTCTCCAAAAACTAAGGGTTGTCAGGTGCTTGACAGAAAATATGGTAAATGTTTAACTTACGGCAATTTTGTGGCAAAAATTTTTTGATAATAGCAATATTGATTTCATAGTTTTATGCAATTCATATTTTTCCGTGCTTTTAAATTTTTAAAGTTTGACAATTAAGAAAAGGTCTGCTTCATGGGAATCAAAATCAATGCGTGCTCAATATAAGCAAAATATATCCTGTTTAATTAAGATCAGATCAGTCGATTCAGTGGTTCTCAAAATGGGTGGAATCGTTCCCTGAGGGGCGATTTTGAGAGGCAGTGCGGCGTAAAACCCTAAGGGAGTAATTCGGGGACAAAACAACACAAAGGGGTGAAAATTCTCAACCACTTATCGATCACTGAGTTATCTTTAGTAGCCTAGGCCCCATAGCCTAGTAATTTATCCATTAAATTTTCACTCTGGATCGTCTATGTGCTCGGCTACAGTGTGGATTATCATCTTCACAACAATTCTGAACGTAATATTAGCGTCATAATACAGTGGTTTAGTACAACTATTTAATTATTTCTTTAAGTAAAATTAGTCAATTTTACTACCTTCTTGTGTTTACGTTATCAGGCTTGGCCAGACAGGAAAACATGGCAGTTGTCGACGAGATATCGTGCGTACAGTGAGATTTTTTTAAGGCGTAACACGCGTGAGAATACTTAGGCGAGTGAGATTTATTCACACGTGACTGCATTTCACTGAAATCATAATGGCGCGTGAAATCTCTTTTCCCAAAAGCTTTTATGAATGAAAAACAGGTTTTTTGAGAAGCT
>Ga0210059_1010768_pt1 | contig 14081 bp, 6 predicted proteins | sample Ectturendosymbi2_FD_188042 | JGI IMG/M metagenome (GOLD analysis project Ga0210059, IMG submission 188042) | Ecteinascidia turbinata endosymbiont from Florida, USA - Sample 2 (SPAdes) (version 2) | ecosystem: Host-associated > Tunicates > Ascidians > Unclassified | place: Key West, Florida... | reverse complement strand
CCCCCGTACCCCCCAGCCGGTGGCCCCGGGCCAAAAGGGGGCTCCCAAATCTGACTGTGTACCTTTGTTACGGCATGTAGAGACACCATTACTGAACTCACCAAGAGCTGATTTCACACATTTCCTCTTTCAATATTCATATTTATCTAATACGTCAAAGAAATTAATCTTCACACGACACATAACTTCCTAAAGCCAACCATTGCCAAATGCATTGTGAATAGCTTCGTTGTCAGCATTTGCCTTGGTAAGCTGACTGTTGTGCAGGTAAGGTTTGCTGAATCTACGTTGACTGTAAGCATTTTTAGTATAGCCTAGTAAAAAATCATTCAGGAAACTTAAGTTGTAGACCAGTTGCGTAGCTAGAGGTTTTAGCCAGGGTGGGAAACGTAGTTGAAAGAGGCCCACTGGCCACAGTTAGGGGGCTCCTCACCAACATTCAGAAAAACGTTTGGAATTGCTAGTGTATCCGGATGTGGATTTTCTATATAGGCTACTAAAACCCGAAATCACCGTAAAACAACAGACCAAAAACTTCCAAACAACGCAAAAAACAATTTACTGAAAACCAAGAAAGCACTGAATACCGACATATGAGCAAAATGGAGACTCGGGTTTTGCATTCAGCTTGTCAGAGGTGAGGTTTCCACCCTTGTACGTCCGTCAGTCACACCACTGTTGTAAACCTGTGTTGCTTCACTGTACAAGAATAGAATAACCAGTGTACAATAATTTAAAATCGTATCGTAATCTGCGCCTGTAACATCCAGTGTATCTTGCACCAGAGTGTCCTATGAAAACTCGAAACTTTGCACCAATGAGAAATCCAGTTATTTAATGAAAAACGATGTTCCCAGTTGTTGGACGTCGGCCCAATTGTGAGCCGTTCATTACTTTTTATTGGGCCGCGCAACACTTGTTGTGGGCCGTGTTTGCTGCGCTGGTTGCGTGGAATCAAACACAGGCTACTGTAATATAGAACATTGATTCTTTGACGTTAACATGGCATTGATGTTGTCATTACAGGATTTATTACATTAACATATCATTGCTATGTTGCAGATAACTGAATACAACACACGTTTTAAATTGGACCTTCAAAAACCACGGGCCTTAAATTACGACTGAAAGGGCATGGGCGTCCGCAAGAGGGGAAAACGATCATTCGCCCCTATTTTGGAAACTGGGACTAACCAAGAACCAAAACCTTCTAGCAAACCTGAAGTCTGGAGCCTATTTTCCGAGTAAATTGGTTTAATTCTGGGATTTACAATTGATTTGCCGGTATGTCACCCACAGTGCACAAGAACCATGCTCACTGTCCTGATGTTGCGCAGTGGTGAGTTTGCAGTTTACCCAATGTTCGTTGCTTTGCCTGTCTGCAGGGGAGGCAAAGTTTCGTTACAATCGTGTGGCGTCACAAATCAACTTTACGGGAAGTGCCGAAGGCACGACCATTCTAGGGAAGTCCGGGGACATGCCCACGGGAAAATTTTGCAAAATTACACCTATATACGCATTTTTGTGCATTCTGGAAGCAAGTTTTAGTATAATGCTTTCACGAGAATTATTAGCCGGTGAGACAGAAAACTGAACTTTTGTTGTCTGAGGCTCATGAAATAAACCTATATGCGTGCTTGGATGTTATAAGTTTTAGACATGTATCGCTTATCGAAGATGCTTATTGAAGTTTGTGGGCTCAAAGCTCACGCCAGTCGAAGCTTTTTTCTGGTGTTCATTGTTACCTGTGTCATGTTACTAACAGCCACGTGTGAAGCAATTTTGTCAGTGAAAGAATGAAATCGTGAAGTGAAAATCAAGCAGAGGAAACCATAAAAAATTTGCGTAGTGCGTATATCAGTAGTCATAAAAAAATTTGCGTAGTGCGTATATCAGTGACCAGAAAACAAAGTCAGTTTATTTTGAATTGAGGCGACGGTTCCCTTTTGCAAATTGGCCAATCACTTAACTATAATCAAGTTTAATGTCCTTGTTAATATACAAAAGAGCCAATGCATTGAGCCGATCTTCTTGCATGCTCGTACGTGAGTACGTCTTGATCCGCTTTAAAATTTAAAAAATTTTCATTTACCAGGCTCTGGGTCTCCCACTTTCAAATGGTTCCCTTCACACCAGGCGCTAGGCCCACCCACTTCTATAGAAAGTTTCCTCCATCACTGGCAGCAGTCGCTGGCATTCGACATTTTGCAAATCGTAATTTATAACATCCGCTGACATTTGAAATCTCGTCATTATTGCGTAACATTCCGACCTCAATTCGGCTCCTCAAAATGCTGCTCCCGGGGGCAGATGTCCCCCTTGCCCCCTCTTAGATACGCCACTGCCGAATACTGTTTATACATTTTTTTATTTTTAGGGTCTGAGGGGGGCCATGGCACAGTGCCCCCACTCCGTACGCTAGTGTCCGTAACACCCAATAAATCCATGAGTTACTACACTCAATAACTCCTTTCTGGCCAGGTACCTACCGCGGGTACGGCAGCCATGTTTTAAGCGAAATTAACAACATGCTTGATATGATCAGCCAGCAAAGATGAGATATCACAACTTAGCTACAAAGCATCAAGAAACGAAAGAGCGTGACAACATGACCCACTTGGATTTTGAAATTTGATATTTTCCTATTAACTTTTTAGTAGAAAAATGTTTGTCCTCATCTATGCTGGCGTAATAATACAATTGTACCAAGTAAGAAAATGTTCTCCAGTTTTCAATTGACCAAATCATTTTGGAGCCGAAGACGCAAGTTTTTGGATGTTGGAGCCAGATCTGTAGCCAAAAGCGTTAGCTGTCCAGAGCTGGAGCCAGAGCCCGAGCCCGAAATTTGAGTTCCGGATCCACTATCGCAGTCTACGATGCGGACATTGCATTTGCCAAGATAAACTAATTTTTGTGCATTAACATTAGCAAAGTTTCTCAGAATTTTGTCCAAGTTTAAGCACCTGCGACTTTTGGATTCAATGGATATAATTGCCAAACTATTTAGGTGCTTTGGTTGGATTGATGATCTCACATACGGTAAGTTCTAATTACTTTTAGGTTGGAAAAAAAGCTTTTTCCGGACGTCATGGTAGCGGGGATGATCAAGTAAATCCTGAGGCAATAAACAAATCAGGAAAAGAGGCTGCCTTATCAGATCTCTATGAAGGAAAACGAATAAAATATTTAGCGTATCTAGTCATTTTGCGCTTTGAGAAGCGTCGTCCCAAACAAAAACACGGTTGCTCACCTAAAGTAAAACATTTTGGCCTCCCCAGAATTTTGGGCTGGCTATGCCACTGCTATCGAACCGTATGTTGCAGCAACTATTAAAACTTGACCTGCCGAGTACGAAACGCTTACAACTGAAGCAGAAAAAAGCTTCAAAACTCAAGCTTTCTCTGCCTTAACTAGCTGCTACTGAAAAAACTAGACCACACGTCATCGAAAGACAGACCACTGTTACGATTCCACAGAACGAATTCTGATGAAAGAGTGTTAAAACCGCGGAATTCACTTCGGTGGCAAGTGATTTCACGTTTCAAAAATACTGCATGCAGGCCCCGCGCCGGCGTTACATAAGCAGCTTCACTACAAAGTGTAAGTTTGTGTTGGTTAGCAGGTGTAGCGCGGGGGCCCCTTTTGGCGCGGGACCCGATTGGAAGCAATTGGTCCAATCGGCTAAGGGCCAGCCCCGCGCTTGCTAAACACTGCAATCTCGCTTTCTGCTCTTTCGTTCTACAAATCGCCTGATCAAAAACTTTTTCTGATGGAACACGCAATAACATTTGGTGTAAATGGCTTGACTAACTTCATATATTTATGATGTGACGCAAGCATAGCAGCCATCGTAAGAAAAGCCTGATTCCACCATACGTTACCGTTTATGACAAAGAAGGGGTCGCAGTTCGGCTGCGGCTACCTCCAGACGGCACAAGAAGTTACGGAATCATTGATACTAAACAGCAACCACAGCAGAACTAGCTTTGCTGCTTAAGCACGCAAATAGTATCGTTTTCGCGACATTTGTGCAGTAGGTGTGATGCACAATTAAATAAGCCCATGCCAAAAGAACGATTTTTAGGAAACGTTACAAGAAAAATTCAAGCATACTTGCATTGAACAAAACCGAAAATATTTACATTCAGTAGTGATTACTAAAACTGGCAGAAAGTCAAACTTGCAGAGAAATCGTTAATGGTACGCAACATCGGGATATAGAGTTGTATTCTTGTATCTCTTTTGAATCACGACAATTTTTCAAACGAATATATTATTTAAAACAAATAAATGTCATCACATGGGCCCCCTTGGAGCACAGGGCCCGAAGCAATTGCCCCCGTTGCCCCCCTTAATCCCGCCCTGTCCATGCGGTCCCATGCGGCCTCGAAAAAAATTCACGCGGTGGTGCAGTTATAAAACTTTGTGTCTGTTGTATGCTGTAGCAGGGTTTTCCGGTGTGGGAAACAAATTTTTAGGGAAACGACTAACGGGACGACCATAGAAGGTATATCGACGATTGTTCGTCAGTCCTCACGAGCTATCTGAATTCTACTTGTCTTTCGTAACTGAATCACCTGTTACCCGCAGCTCTTCCTACACCGTGCGCCTGGTAAGGAGATTACAGCACCAATTTAGAAGGCCTTAGTATGATCCGGCCGAGACTCGATCTCTTGGCCCACTCCATCACCGAAGCACACGCACTTTCCACCAGGCCACGGGCAGGTCTCTTATCTGAATCGGTGCTTAACCCCTCACGGTTTTGAGTCGACTCCAAAAATGTCTTTCGCCCAGGTGCGCTCGTTCAACCACCAGTTCCTCAGGTGTCATGCATAAACGCAACGCAAATGATCACAGTCCACAAAACACAGACCAATGCAAAAAGCCTGGAACCGCTATATAGTTGGGGGGCCCCTTGGTTAAAGCGTACGTGGATAGGTTAAGGGGACCTGACACGACACCGGAAAGTAAAGTGGCAACAAGCGAACACATACGACAAAATCACCAGAAAGACACGCACAGAAAACACGTCATGAACAGTATGTCGGACAAACCAAGAATAAATTTTTCAAGAGATGGTCAGCGCATCGCAGTAATTGGAACTGACCTAATTGTAAAAATGACAAAAAAGAGGAAGTGGCCTTGTCACGGCATTATGCTTTGTTTCGCGGTAACGTAAACATACCCCCAATACATGAAGCGTACATCGTCACTTTTGTTCATCAACCATTTATAAATCCAAGAAAATCTTCATGTCTGCTGTTCTGGTACACGTAAGACACACAAAGAGTTAACTGGGAGGAATGTGAGATATCTGTGGTTTCATCAAATGATGCACAGTAATATTTTGCCTCTTCTATGCGCTTGAGAATAATGCTTCTGATCTCTTCTCCACAACATTCAATAAGTTGGTTTTGCTTAGTTTTGCTGACGTATGTAGCATTGGACTTTGCTTTCTCCAGGTGCAATTTCAATGTGGAATTCCCACTAAGTATTCGGTATCTCAGCAGCCCTCGGAAATTACCTTCGTTGACAGAAGGCATTCCTGCCTCTTGTTCTAATGCACCCTCTTCTCGGTACCCTCGAAATGGGATATTTTGTCTGCCCATAAATATTACCGACTCCACAATGGGTTTCGACCGTTATCTGTTTTCCTGGACTTGCTTTAGTCGCTGCGAGCTAAGCTGGTTTGCAATGTGTTGCCCTGGTGCGTGGAAAGTCTTCAAAAACTCTTTACCCCTTTCCGCTGCATCTCTGTGGTACTGCTGTTTCTCGTGAGTTGTTAGCTCGCCATCTTTTCCAAGAAGCTTCGCAAAAACAGTCAAAGGCTTTGTAACAAGTTTCTGAAGTGGTACGTGTTTGTGAGATCCTCCAACAACCGCCAACAACAAACAAACTGCAACATTTACAAAATAGCCCTTTTTTTGGCTTCAGAATACTCTAACCACGGGAATTTGTCCAAATGGGTCTGGTTCAAGTATCTTTTTTCATCCTTTCCTTTCTTACGGTGAGTAGAAAATGGCAGAATATACCCACGCGGCGGTCTCCAGGGTTTCATTAGTAACTCACATTTTGTTAAGTCATCAATATTAGAAAATGAATCAATACAGTATAACATCTAACGTCATTATGTCGATTGGAAGTATTACCCACATCACTGACATCATCAGATGAAGTAGAACATTCTCCAATGTTAACGAAGCTGGCATCACAACTATGCTCTAACTGTACTTTTGATACACAACCTTTCACTTCTTTACATAAAATCCAAAATTGCCTGCGATTTGCCTCGTTTCATTTTGCTGACACGCTTTCAATGTACGTGTAGGCCTAGTAGCTTACTGAAATCTTAGTCTCATAACGGATTAACTGCTTCGCTGCTACAGTAGAGATGAAGCACACTTCGCAGCACTGCTGTGACAAAACAATAGACGACTGAAGCAACCAACACGACGAACAATGAGACAATTGGAATTTGACGAAAGAGATTCAGAACTGGTTTTGATATTTTGCTTGCCGAATTGTACAAAATCATTGTGATTAAAGTTACTTCCTTAGGTTTTCGGGGGGAGCGATTGTCCCATTCGCCACCCCTTGGATCCGTCCCTGGGACAAAGTATTTCGGAAACCGTTGATTTATTTTCAAACTACTCTTGTAATGTCATAGCTTCCCTCAGCGCACATGAAAAAGATGTATCTCACAACATAAATTGTCAGGAAGATATCGCAACATGATTGGAAAACGGTACACTATCAAATGCGACAGATTTTCTTTACATTCTAGCCTTTCGAAGGAGAATTGCAAATACGGATTTCCATTGTGAAGACAATAAAAAATCCTCACGGATATTAAAGGAAATGATAGACGGGACAGAGAAATTTACTTTCTAGTCATTTCTCTTGAAACTAAAACGTAGAGATCTCTTCGTGAAGTCATGGGAGTCAGAAGGGGGCAGGGGGGACGTTGGCTGCCCACGGAAAATCCATTATTTGCCCCTCCCTGGAAAAACATCATTCCGTCCCCTATATGTGTGAAGTATCATATAAAAATAACAAGAATAGTGCAAGTTTTCCGGTCTATGAAACAATTTTTGTAGGGTAGCATGCCGACCAGAGGAGGTATGTCGACGCTCGTTTGTCCAACTTAGCTAGCTACTCTGAATTCTTGCCGACCTTGATTGAATAACCTATTCTCTTCTATTAGGAATTCTTAAGCCCCGGTTTAGTAACACCATAACGTTATTTCACCAAAGTAACGTTTTGCGTGTAACGTCGTCAACCGTAGAAAACAAAAACTCTCCTTTAACTGCGTGCTGGTCTCTGCTTCTCACGGTTTTCGACTCGGAAAAGCCCTCCATCACGGCGCGAGATGTGCGCGGTTAACCATCAGCTCCTCAGTCGTCATGCATACACACAACACAAATGATCACGTTCCACAATCCATAGGCCAATGCAAAAAGCCTGCAGCCGCCACCATGCCGATATGTAGTAGAAAGACGGCCAAGCAAACGTGAGGAAGTGTTTGAATGAATTCTTAAATTAAAATGTGTGACGTTTCATTATGTTACTTACAGCAACGAGTAAATGGGGTGTTATCGCATAAACCTTATTCATAAACGTAAGTGGTATAAATAACTTGAGCTCACTGGCACCCGTAATTCATAAAGATAAACGTAATGCGGCTGACAATAATGAAAAACTTATGCACCCTGCATTAACACAAAACAGTAGTGAACATCACACACAGCAAGAAGCAATAGAGAAAAATATCCTTTGTTTGTAAAACTCACTGCCACTGGCTTTAATGCGTATGTTTGTGCCGTCCGAAAGCTTCATAGCAAAACACTGAAATGACAGGTACTGCTACTGACAAAGTATGCACGCAAATCAAGCAATATGCATTGCATTTATTTCTGCAGAAAATGAAGCTGATAAATATTGACAAAGCATGAAAGTGAAAAACGTCAGCAGCATGCATTGTAACCCAGGTCACAACACGCTTGTACATGGCAAGCACCACTGAGCCCAACCGTAAATGTGTAAATGTTAACAAATCACTAAAAATTAAAACCTTTTCTTCTTACTGTAACCACAGAATCTTGATGTGTTTAAACATGGAATACTTCAGTCCAGATATGATTATGTACACAGTTTTCATTGTTTGATTGCCGTGGTTGCAATGTTGTTTCAATGCCCCTCTTTTACCTTAGGTCTTTCTGCCTCTCCAGTTGCCACGTTACCTCATGTACATAGGCATGCTTTTTCCTTCTATTTTCGTTGTTGTTATTTTATTTACTTATTCGATGCATTTTGTAACTTTTTCTTTCATTACATTTGAAACGCCTCCTATTGAAAATTGCTTGTGCTAACAACAGCCAGCTGAAAAGTTGACCCACAACGTCTTTCGACAGCAGTTTGTGATTCAAATGTGTTATTTCACATCAATTTGCTAGAACCGTAGCATTTGATGTTTTTGTATTTTCATTAGTATGCAATTAAGTCATACTGTTTATTCTTCCTGTTTCATTTGCGTGATATCGTGATTGGAGTCACAAAAATGTATGACTATGGCATACAAAATGTAATTGATAAATTTCAAAATTTACATTTTGATTGACCTAATAAATTAGCAACCACATGTGAAGTTTAAAATTCACAAAGACTTTGAAATATCGTGATGAATGCAGTTTCACGGTTACTACAAAAAGAAAATAACTGCAGTGTTTTTGCTTATAAAGGAAGTGCTGATAAGCCATTGCTTTTCACAAACACATGCAACATCATACCGTATTGTTGATATCAAATGACGTTTTGGGGATACATATTTTACCTAGCCAGTATCGTTTTCCTTATTTTAGGTTCTACTGCATTTAAAAGGGACAACAATGTTTCCTTGCTCATACGAACGCATTGGCAACATTTGCGAGAGTCATCAGAAAACGCAGCTCTCTTGCATGAATAAATTCGGATTTAACGTCTCTTTTATGCACTTAATGAACCCATAAATCTCCTCAAAATATAAAAAAAACATCGACGTTTTCAAGATGTAAACTTTAGGTCAGTTTCGTTTATACTCGGTTTCTACTCTATATCCCTTTCGCAGTGTCACGAGTGGTCTGAGGCAGTGTTACCAAAGCTGTGTGCCGCTGAAGAGGCTGAAGTGTGACGCGAAAGTTTTATATTTTGGCAAAACCTTATGCTGCAAATATTTTTGGTCCGCGCTTCATTGTTTTGGGTTTTAACATTTAATCTTAACTTAGGCTATTTGTTTCACTGTTGCTCACGCACTTTTCAGAAACAACAAAACTTAATAAGTAGCTCTCGTTGCAAGGTTTGTGAAAAGTAGGTTTTCGATTTCATAAAGTATGTGTGCCGCAGCCAATTCAGAATGTATTTTAGTGCCGTAACATAAAAAAGTTTGAAAAGCGCTGGTCTACTACGGCTCCCATTTCCACTTGCGCCTGGAAAAAGCGGCTGTTTTCGCAGTGAATGCTGCGCGGGTGGCAAGTCAGTAGCGTCACCGTCCGTAAACTGTTTCCTTGCAAACCACCCATCAAAGCCGAGCACAAGGCTGAACGGGCCACAAGTACAGTTTTTCAAGTCTTCGATATGATCCGACCGGGAGTCGAACCCCAGGTTAACGTGTATACGTAATTTAAAAAATACCTGCACTTCATACAAATAACGGATTTGCACCGAAAGTTTCAATAAACAACTACAGTATTTATTTGAATGTAAGCAAAAAACGCCTAAACCAGGGGTTCTCAACCGGGGGGAATTCCCCAACAGGGGGGATTTTGTATTTGCAAGGGGGGAATTGTGTATTTAGGATTTTGTTTAAAATGTAATATAGTTTAGCTTATCAATTGGGAAGAGTTTAGTTTCTCTTCTTAGTGTGCTGATGTAAAAGTGTTCTTTGCAAACTAAATTTCTAAGGGGGGTATTTTATCTGTGAATAACGGTTAAAGAGGTGCATGGGATCAAAAAGGTTGAGAACCAATGGCCTAAACCTACCAGCATTGTGACGTCACCCAAAACAAAACTTAAATCCAAAACTTGCCAATTTTTTAAAATCGAAACTGTTTAGAGGCTTTGGACAGCTCTAGCTCAAACAGTTGGCGAGTTATGGGCGAACAAATTACTACCGCAAATCGCTGTTGTAAAAGGTTCCCAATGGCCAGGGAGATCAAATGCTTATCCCCCTATGGACGCCCATGTCTACAATTTCTCACGGAGAGTCACTGGCCTCAGACATTTCTTAGATCAATTAATGCATGTGACACATTTTTATTGCATCAGTTTTTTTTTTGACAAAACAATCGATAAATTTGCAACAGCAAAGACAAGAAAACTTTGTCTGTGAAGTTGGATAATTTCATTTGCAAGTAAAGCCTTACATAGCATTCTTTATTTTTTTTCTGCTAACATTTCAGGGTTTCATAACCAAAGAAACGTTTCAGAATTTTGCAATGTTATATGTGTCTCGTAGTTTTGTACAAAATCATTTGTCTTCAGTTTTTCATATTCATTCCTTTGTCTGTCCCTATTTCATATGTATTCATGAGCCTGCCCTCAGCCAGTCCCTTATGACGTTCAAAAACTCAAAACTCTGGAAGTGTATGCTCCAGAGCTCCCTACAGATCGCACCACTAGCGATTGTGACCAGACCTGACGAGAGAGGGGAAAAGCGGTTAAGCTACATCCGGGATCTTCAAAAGGCTTTGACAAACCCGTGCTTCAGAAAACAAGCTGCAACTCTGGCCAGTTTTATATTGTCTTAGCAAATAATTTTTGTGCCCATAATGCTCTGTCATGAAGTCTCATGCAGATTTTTGCAGATGGTCAGTTAATATTTTGATTAGTTTTTGCATTTTCTTTCATTAGTTGTGCAACTCGATTGTATTGCCGCAATTAATCGTGACGGAAATTTTAAAGTGACGATAGCTCCAAAAAAAAAGGATTATATTTTGAACTTTACGATAGTCAATGATTTCCCAGATTGAAAGGTCCTGACGTCGATACCGTGACGTCACGATTGTATGAAGTTTTCCGACGGTTCTGGAAAAATCTACACGCAAAGCTGAAATCAGCTTTGGAACCCCCGTCACTCCCACGGCAAAGTTTAACTGTGCGCCCTTTCTAATAATTTAAATATTAGTTGTAGGCACAATTTGTTTGAAAGATAAACCATGAAGAACATAAACCTCTAAATGGAAGATATTTGTGTTTAGTTTTGCTTTAAACTTTTCAGCAAATAGAATATAAATTATCCATAATGACTGCAATATACTTCTTTACTCATTTATTTCTACTGTACTGGAAAAATTATGATGGATTTTTTATTTTTCCGTAAAAAATCGTGTTTTTTATTTACTAAGTCAATAAAAGTCATAAAACAACTTGAAAAATGTTACGACACTAACAAAGCAACTTTAGAAAAGTTTTCATCCCATGCTGAAGTAGTTAAGTGTTAAGTTTGTCTTCCCTTGGAGGCTTTCAGAGCTTAGAGCCTGTCAGGCATGCTTTCAATAAGGGTTTTTCAAACTCAAGTTTATCTTTTCGCTGCAAAACCACACCTTTACCAGCAGTTCTGTCAGCTCATTTTTTGTGATTAGTGGCTTGTTGGTTGGTTCTGAGTGAATCTCATGTTTGAGGATGTCCCATAAACTTTCTATGGGATTCATGCCTCGAGAGTTTCCAGGCCATTTTAATACCCTCATGTTGTTGTCCCTCAACCATTTCATTAAGATTTTCCAGTGCGGCATGGGGGGCCATCCTTCTGAAAAACGAAGTCGCTGCCTAGAAACCACTCCCTAACTTTCTCGTAACACTAGTAAGCATCTTCCTAGCACTTGTAGCCTAGATATTTTATTTGGTTCAGTCATGTGTAATCTGCTGGTCCATGAACCGATATTACCCCCCAACCATAATCTTGGCAAGAAATTTGATTGTTTTTTCAAACATGCTGGCAGAAATTCCTCATCAGACTTTTGGCGAACTGTCTGCACCCTATCATCAAGTAATGCAATGGTAGATTCATCCGTCAAAATAACCCGAAGCAAAGAAATAAACCCACGTTTAAGAGTATCAGTATGATATGAAGGAAATCATCACTGGTTGTTCTTGAACAGCTCCCAAAGTATCCTCAGTAACAATTTTTGGCTAAGAAAATTGACTGCAAATGTTTCCAATAAGTTTAGACATTGTATATTTGATGAAAATTCTTTAGAAAAACATTACCAACATCAAGAAAGTTATTCTATAATCTCTTTCAATCTTTATCAGGTATCTTACTTTGGAGCAATCCTCTGATGTCCAATTTGCTGTAGGCTACAGCCCATTGATATCTTGCATGCTTCATTTTTTGTGTTAAACGAGGCTTTTTTCTGCGCATGTGTGACATCAGACCTTGTTCCAGAAGACGTTTATTGTTGGTTCTCCTGTCCACCATAATACCCTCATGTGCCAATTCCATGGAAAGATTTTTGCATGAAGCTCTTCTTTTTTGCAATGCCACCGCCTTGATTTTTCGGTCAAGCCTAGGTGTTGTTTTCCTCTTCCGTCCTCATTTTCCCATCCTTGAACTGGCTATCTCCCTTCCCAATTCCAGATTCGTTCTTACAGCACTAACAGTTTGAGTTGGTACATTTACTTCCTTGGCTGTGTCTTTCTGTTTGAGGTTGCTATGCTTGGGTAAAACTGTGATTTTTCCTCTTTTTCTAGGAATAAAATCTTTTCTCTTCTCTAACTTCGTTCAAAAACCTGTAATTTCGTGTAAGCCTATCTTATCTCATTAAATAGTCAGGAAAACTTTTTAAAAACTTTAAAATCCAGGCTGAATACGAAGCTTCACAAACTAATGTAGATTAAAATGGTCCATTTGGCACAAAAGACCACTCAGATCCAGTTGAACTATTTTTAACCTAATATTCCCTTCTGCAGTTATTACGTCATAATAAGCAGTTTCGCACAACTTAAATCTTGTTTATTTGGAATTGCAACTTCTTTTCTTTGAACCATCCTGATATTCATTCAAATGCTGTCAATAACCGAAATTATTAGTAAAAAACAGCAATTTCTACAAAATTCGTGAGAAAATAAAAAATCCATAATAATTTTTCCGGTACTGTGTTATTGAAGAAACCCAAAACATTCAGATAATAACGTTGTCATAACTCATAGGCCTGCATAGCGTTGGCTGACAAAACTGCGTATCTTACAAAAAAAATCAAACAACATATTGCAACTGCAAACGATAATTTCTTTTAAATTGAAATACATTGAATTTGGATGGTACAATAAGTTATTTAATGCAAGTCATGTATTACATGTGTTCGAAAGACACAATTCCATCGAAAATCTATATATCCAGCCTTAAATGGTGCCCTTTAAGTGTCGCGTGCGTCACTTTCTTGCGTCGCTTTGTACCGTAACATAACTCACCAGCCGATTGAGCTAGAGAACTGTTCAAAACCTCTAAAGGTAAGGAAAGTCTTGTAGTTTAGATTTGAAAAAAATTGGAAAGTTTTGGATTTGAGGCTTTTGTGGGTGACGTCATAATTGGGGTAGGTTTAGGCATTTTGGCCGAGGTCATCGGGCGCTGGGTCCCAAGCGCAAGAGCCAATTTTTGACTCTATTTTTTTCGTGGAAACTAGGCGATAATCCGAGTGTTTAGAGCCCTTGATTGTCCAGCTAACGTTTGTGGTTCAAAAGTTTTGGCCAAAAAACTAAATTTTGGTAAAAATGACAAATTAGATTTTGCCAATTTAAACAACATTTTCCGTGCCTATATCGTAGGAAATTCGTCTATGATTTCATCAAAGTCAGCTTTTTTTGTTTCGTCTCTTTCTATACTCATCAAAGCCGGGTTAAACAATCTGTGCTGACTCATTAATTATTAGTCATTCATGGTCGGAGGTATGAAAGAACCAGTTTCAGTTTACTGAAAGATCGATCGCAGCTTGCAATAGATACTGCCATCGTCAACATTGTTTGCAAAGCAATTCGACGATTTGTAAAGTCGCTTTCCTCAACATCATATTAAACTATGAATGTCAGGCATTCTTCAGGACGCGATGATA
>Ga0210059_1010766_pt1 | contig 14082 bp, 7 predicted proteins | sample Ectturendosymbi2_FD_188042 | JGI IMG/M metagenome (GOLD analysis project Ga0210059, IMG submission 188042) | Ecteinascidia turbinata endosymbiont from Florida, USA - Sample 2 (SPAdes) (version 2) | ecosystem: Host-associated > Tunicates > Ascidians > Unclassified | place: Key West, Florida... | reverse complement strand
GTTCATTTTAGACAAAATAGCGTGACGTTATTGGTGAACAGCCGGTTTCAGAAAATGTCGGAAACATTTATTGGCGGAGCCTTCTGCATAAAAAGGACTCTTTCCTTTTTGCAAAACTAAGGATGTTCTTGAAAAAATGAGCAATGCAGCGAAAGTCACGAACTGTCCGTAACTAAAGTTTTCATTCAACTGTACCGTATACTTGTTCAGTAAAACCACCTGCAAACATTTGTCGTGAAAAAATAAAATGTTTCAAAACTGTGCTAAACCGTTGGATTGGAAACGTGAATATAACGTCGTAGTGTGACGTCACAAATGGCGCATATGTAGCAACAATGATCACCATACGTCAGTGGCGCTACAGAACAAACGTAAATTATTGTGGCATCACACAGCAGTTCGTTTGCGCAGCAGTGGGCCTGCCTTGCAGTCGATGTATTAAAACTGTGTCACGCGTCTGAGACGGTACTAATTCGAGCAAAATCAGAGTTATTTCGATGTAGGCAAGGGCGTCGGAAGGAGGGGGCCTTTTCCCGGCGAAATAACACAATTTGAAAAAAAGGCGAAATAACACAACTTGAAAATTTCAGCAAAAAACGGTTGTTATCTTAGTTTCGAATGGGAAAAAACAAATTTCACCAATTTCAGCCCCCCTAGGAAAATCCAACGGCGCCCCCCCTTGAAAAAAATCCTTTCAACGCCCACGGTCGTAGGTTAACAGGTGACGCGGGTATTTGAGCTCGGATGACGTCATCCTCCACAGCGTGTCTAAAGCTGTAACGACTTCGCTAGCAACTTGGACAGAACTCAAAGAAAATAATTTTTCAGCAATTGTGACTTGATCATGCTCATAAGAAGCCCAGTTGCGCGATCTTCGACAGTAAAAATAGTTTTTACCTTTCTGCACTCGCTTCGAAACCCAACGGTGAAGCTGAAGTTGTGCAAGATGAAGGTGACAAGTTGTGATTTCGCAAAGCATGTTGCAGAGTGCGCTGACACAGTAACTCTTCTATTACATTACACGCCGCAGTCACAGGCGCCGAGCACGGGAGTGCGCCGCACTGCCGCAAATTTTTCATTATTTGGTTTAACAAGTACTACGACATTATTCCGAAATTTATTGAAACGCTTTCAGATAAATATGGATTAGAAGACTTAAAAAAATCGCAACGCAGCTCAAATCAGTTTCACTGCAGACAGAAGCAGCATCTGTGTTGTATGCGAGTTTTACAAAGACGATGTAAACGAGAAACAGGTGCATGCACAACAAAATACAGCATTTTTGGCAAGCAATGATCTGAATAGCCCACTCCAAACGCTAGTTTTAAACTGTTTGCGGAAAAACGAACTTTGCCTAATTTGCTTCCGGTTTTGATGTGTTTCCTGCACATGTTATGATGTATTTCTCACTGCCCGACTGCACTACCTGTACGGCAGCCAGTACATTTCGTGAACTTCGTCGCATTAGAAATTATCTCCGATCAACAACGACTCAACGTAGGTTGAATTCTTGTTGTAAACTAAATATCATTCCACTGTGAGAGACGACATTAATGTTGAACGATAGACGAAAGTTTAGATTGATACGGTTGCAATTCACATAAATACGTTTAGGTATTTGCATGTTTTCAACTTCTCATGGTTCTAATTTAATATGTTGTGAAAGTGTTATAAAAGTTTTTAAAAAATTATAAACGATCAAATTATTGTGAGTCGCCTGTAAAATTGACACCAGTGTGACAAACATTTTGGAATATTTCAACCTATGTAAATTTACCAACTGAAAGCAGCTTTTGACGTCATATTTTGTGAAGTCATGGATTTCGCACGAACGTAGAAATTTCGAACTCGGCACCTATGACACAGCCTCCTCTGACATGGAATTGCAAAACCCTGTGTCACAAGCCAATCACAGCAGAAAAAATTAATGAACATCCAACAAATCGCACAAAAAGACGAGTACGGAAGTTTGACTTTACCTCTCCAAAGTAATATAAGTGCGACCCAAAACTATCGTATTAGCAGCCGCGTGTGCATGTGAACATACATAGACAAGACAAAAAGCTGCAGTGATGTTACATCAGCATGCAAAGACAGCGCTCTGCAGTATCTACTCACAAGTGAGCACTTCAACGATAACAGCTAATGTGGTCCTTGCGTAGCAGGGGATTCGTGACTTGATTGCTATATCCGACTGGATACGAACAGGCGCTAGACGGGCTAGCCACTCCACGAATCGCATGCCACATGGCACCTTGCAAAGATCTCAGCCGCTGAAACTAAATCTTCTATACGCGAATGTCACTTCGCCGCAAGCTTATCGATGAAGTTGCTTCTGACTTCAACAATGCCACCACTCCCGGACTCTTTCTTCGTCAGGCAATGTGAGGGACATGGTGTGGGGTGGCATGTAGCTGGAGATGCTGCCGCGAACCATAACCCTGTCATCCACCTTCAGACCTTCCACCATAGCCAGCTGATTTCTAATGAAGGTAACCACATTGTGGGTTGTTTTACTTTCTCGAACTCGGTCTCGAGTCCTGAAGCGGCGCCTGGTTTGGACGTTGAGCGCGTAACCGACTGTGTTGCCGTCTCCACGAAGCGGTCGAAGAGCCTGCGTAAAATTCGTAGCAGCAGTAGAAGAGCGAACCTGGTCAAATGAGTAATCTCAATTGCTATTGTGCTGAGGATTGTCAGTTCGACTATTTCTTTGGTTGGCTAAGGGCGACGCAGCATTGTGCTTGCAACTAATGGCTCCCAGCGTGTCGGTGGCTGCAATCCACTGTTAACCTGCAGTCCACAGTAACCTGCAGTCCCAAAACTGAACCGAAAGTTTCAGTAATCTGCAGTCGCAAAACTGAACCGAAAGTTTCAGTAATCTGCAGTCGCAAAACTGAAGCGAAAGTTGCGACGAAGTTCAAAAGAAAATAATCAATTGCAATCCAATTCTGTTTAAGCAAAAATGATAACATCCAAATCCATCAATGTATTGAAATGTCGCAAGATTTAAATACAAATAAATGTTCATGTCTACTCATTTTCATGTATTGAGCATATGAAAACCACACTTTCAATGCAACGCCAACTGAAAGATACCAACAACATTCCTTCCTTTTTGCAATGAACCGCACCTATTGCATGTTCTTTTTGTGAAGGTTGCACCTGGCACCACCTCCACAACCTGGTCAAAGCACCACTTAGTTGTGATTGGAAAGGCGGAGCAGCAAGTGCGCAAAGCTTACCACTGTTGCACCAAGCAGCAATGAAGATCCTACGTCGTGATAATTTTATTTCTGCTTGTTCGCAGCACATGGGTGTTGTTCATCATGCACATCCCGTTCGTGGTGAATCGCACATTCAACACAATGCTAACTGAGAGGCTGCAATACTTGCACCAATGTTGGGCTAGACTTTTTGAAATGACTGAGAGTGAAAGAGACAAGTAAAATGCAATCTCAATAAACTTAGACATAAATAACCTGCAATCAAACTTGTTCAAACAACATTGGGCACAATTGGTAACTTATCGGGGGCCATTTCATAGCATGTTGGGCACCTATTTTTAACTTATCGAGCGCCATTTCATGGGAAAAAAATGTTGTAGAAAAAATGTAAAATTTCGTGTGACTCGGCGTTGACTCGAGCTTGCAAACCAATGACTCGAAGTGACTCAACAGTTCTCGTGACTCGACTCGGCCAAGTCATAACTCTGACTCTGACTCGACTCGGCCAAGTCATGACTCTGACTCTGACTCGACTCGAAAAAATTTTAGATGACTTTGACTCGACAAAAATGACTCGGACACATCACTGGTTCTGGGTATTCCTAAACATGCCATTATCATATTGCAGGTTCAAATATAATAAGATTAATTGTGTGAATAATGAGGTATGAAGTGTTTTCAATGTAGCCTACGTGACTTTGTTTGTAGAGGCTAAAGTGAAAAGATAGCAGTAGCTGTCTTGTTCTTGTTACATTGTGCTTGTGCCTAAATCACAAAGAGTTAAACAAAAAGGTTAAACAAGACTTAAGGTCAGGTCAGAGCTGAAAGAGTCGAATGAGATTTGGTTCACGTGAGAACAACTTATGACTCTATTTCTTGGTTTCAAGTTTGGTAGCCTAGTGCATATCTTGCCTCATGAGTGTAGCAGACACATAATAATGGTCTGTACATTTTAGGCGTTGATCTGATTAAAAGAAACAAAGTCCAAGCATCAAGCAACAGGGACAAGAGCTACTGACTTCCAGTCCAAAGGCTGTGATCAGTCAAGCATGAAAAACGTGACATACAAAACATTGCTTTTAACAGTCTGACAAAGAAGAGAAACCTTCAGACAATTATGTTATGACAGAATTCCAGAGACAGACTGTGAACAAATTACGTCAACAAATGGCTGACATGAGGGGCCAACGAACAAGGAATAAATGACGTTATGGTCAAAGCTGAAGAAGCCATGAAAAAATGATGTCATGGAAAAGTACTGGAAATCAGCCGAAAATGATGTCACTGAAAATCATGAAGCAAAGAACCATTAATATTATGATGTAATGTTTTATGGGGAACCAATAAATGCTTAATTAGGGATTTTCCAAAAGATTTGGGTATAAAAAGGCCGATTTTGGCAACCCAGATCAGTTCACTCTTCGACTCTGAACTGAGAACTCCTTCCTTGGTCTACGCCATGAAAGTGATTTAGCCATTGAGGTAAAAATGAGGCTCTATCTTGCAGTATTCTGAGGCTCGGAAGGAATGCTGTGAGTGCTGTTGCAAATATTGCTGCTAATCACGCATTTAGTAACAGCTTGAGTCCTCAGACTAAAAGCAATGTCAATGACTTGTTTTTTGGTCAACACTAGTGGCTTTGTCCGGGTGAAGTTCTGCCGCTCAGAACCATAAATTTGGCTTGTCCAAATTGATCTATGCCACACAGTTTGGTATTGTAAAAGACAATCTTTATTGTCTTGTATGACAAAATTGACTTTGTCCGAGGGAACCTCTGTCACCCTTCATTGGACTTTTCTAAGGGAATCTCTGCCCCCCTGTGTAACAAATTTAGAATCATCTAAAAAGACGTTTGTTACATTATTGAAAATACGTTTCGAATCTAGCCCTCCCGAGTTTAAATTGATTTGCCATTCGACTAACACTGGTTAGCATTTTGATTTAATAAATGGCTATCATTACAGGACTAGATACGTGACGACACTCGAGGAAATCAGATCTAACAACCTTCTTTAGGCTTTGAGAAATCTTGTCACGACTAACCGTGTACAAAACAAGTGCACTAAACAGGGCACTTCCTCCTTGGATGTTATCACGCTAACGAATAGGTTCAGAGTTGAATATTAAGCAAAATGTAGACTTGTGGTTGTAAGATTGGTTGACCATTGAAATAACTGTGTCTGTGTTCCTGGTTCGAGAGAGTTCGAGTTGGTTCATGAGAAACATGAAATAGTAAGTTTTTTTCACTTTATAGTGTGCATATCTCGTGAAATAAAAAACAATACAACTAAACTCATTTAGTGTGTTTTATTGAATGATATTAGCTAGGCAATCAAAAACTTAGGGAGATCAAGCGAGCATTTGACTCGTAAATATCGTCCTTGTTACATCTAAGATCGAACCCATGCAGTGATTTTACGGATGCAACTAAATGCGGCAATCTAGGATCTAAATGACCTAGAAACCCGTAATATGAGGCAAAATGAGATGTACAATACACAAATACAAAATGAGTTAGGATTTAAAGTTAGGGAAAACCTGAAGTTGACCAACACTGACAAAAAAACACTACTTGCTTACCAGCACTAAAAGCATGACAATACTCATCCATATTGGCTAAAGGGAAAATAGTTCAAGCAGTTACTTTACCTCATGTGGCAAAATAGACTCTGCTTTGAAGCTCTCGGAGTGGAAACAGGAGTCAGAGTGTAAATTTCCCTTGAGCTCCGAAGCAGGAGCTAGAGTTACTTTTTTAGGAACAGGAGCAGGAGTCAAAAAAGTGACTCCGATCACCTCTGCGGCAGAACCGGTAAATAAAAAGATATTTTGAGAGTGTTAGGATAGTATTACATTTGAAGGAACCTTCATCACTGCTATCATGATCAGAAATTTTAAGGAATTAGAAGATGAAGTGGTATATATCCTCTTAGAAACTGTCTACTCACATAACGATGTGCGAAAAATAGCACATTTCAAACTCATAAAAAACAACTTTCCGCAAAACATACCACACTGATCTTGGTATCTACCAGTGGTGTACGGATATAGAAGTTTTGGGATGAGATTGGATCCGCAATTTTTTCATAAACTCCACATCCGAAACTTTAAAATTGTTGACTCCGATATCCAATCCAAATCCGTAACCGCCCACTCAGCTGCACATGAGACAAAATATTTGGTAGTTTCTATTTTGCCGCATGGGCAAAAGTTCTGGATATTTTGCCTTTGGTCTGACATAGTTGGTTTTAGTGGTCACGTGACAAGTACGATATGCACGCGAAGGCATGCGTTAGCGCTTAGGATTAAAGTTAGGATTTAGATTTAGGTTAGTCTTCAGTTCACCCAAACAAAGAAGCCACTAACATAACTTGTCAGAGGTAGCACTGAAACCATGACAACACTTGTCCGTTGCACTAAGCCGTTACAGATGTCGTTATCAAGTGAGAGCGTTATGCGTTTTGAACTTGTCAAAACCATTTCAAACAATTGTGTTTTTCTACTGATAAAAGAGTTCCAGCAGCGCTGTTGCCTCATGAGGCAAAATAAATACTGCCAACATACTTTGTCTTGAATACCATGGTTCCAATTGCCTACCACAATCAGTTTATAAAAGAATTTGGCAAGAAGTGCACAATTCTTTTTCTGTATTGTAGCGCAATTATGGTTGTGCACAATTCTCCTTTGCTCTTAATGGAGATGTTTAAATCATATGATAGTCTACAACTTGCTTTCCTTTGTGTACGTTCTGGACTCCATGCAATGCCAAATTGCCAGCAGCTTTTCTACGTTAATTTAACTATGACAAAACCATCACGACAATTTTATGTCCGATGTTATCATTTCTGAAAGCAGTGCAATGTGAATGAATTTTCACCTCATTGCCTTTTTCATTTGAAACTTTAACTCTTGCCAAGCTGAACTTCCAGCACTTCTAGTCCTAGGCTTAGAAAATAAACCACAGCCTTGATCCAACACTTCAGACGTTTTCGTTCTCAGTTCAGGTGTATTTCAACGTACAAGAACATGGTCAAAATACCAAAACGTTTTCACAATGTTTATTACTCTTTCTTGGTTGTGAGGTAAGGCCACTTCAAGTTGCACAAGTGCGCTACGCCGTTTAGACAGAAACTGGTGCACTTCGTTCAATGCCAAGAAACTATTTGTAAATGCCTTGATAAACATCAGCATTTTACGACAGTATGATCTACTGATAAAATTATTTCAAAAATAAACCTGTCTCATCTGAATAACGACGAGCTGCGTCATAATAAAACTGTAGAATTAATCATGCTCATCTTCACACAGTTCCAAACTACATCTTGCTTTCGATGTCCTCAGTCTGAAAGTTAGGATCCCGAACGGCGGGGAACATTGCAGTCTATAGAAAGAAATCAGATGCTGCAACCTCTCCGGTGGTGATGCGTTGATTGTGTGATTCACCACGAACGGGATGTGCGTGAAAAATAGCACCATTATATATGTAGCGCGAGGAAGCAATAATAAGAGAGATTGCGAGCATGATCTCTATTGTTGCTTGCTGCCACGGTGCGAGGCTTTGCGCACATGCCGCTCGGGATTTCCGATCGCAATACAGACAAGTAGATTTTTAGTATATGATTTCGAAATATCGTATTTTTTCCTCGCACAACTATTATTCCATGCCAAGATTTTTTGCTCGGCAAGATTTTATTTCATTTGAATAATCTGGATCCGGTTGAAAGGAAAACAATATCCAATCCAAATCCAAAAAATCCAAATATCCGGCAGGATTGGACTCTAAAATCCGGATCCTGTACCCCACTGCTATTTACGTGTTTGTATACTATAGCAGATTCATCTAAAACAGTGTTTCTCAAAGTGGGCAGAATCACTCCGTTGGGGCGATTTTAAATGGCAAGTGGGCGAAAAAAACAAAGGGGGCAACAGGGGGCAAAACAACATGAAGGGGGCGAAAATGCTCAACCACTAATCGATCACTGAGTTAACTTCAGTAGCCTAATACTATGATTTGTTGGTTTCTTGCAAATTTTGTTTTACTATGATATAAACCTTGGAGGTTGTTGCTACAGCAATTTATCTGTTAAATTTTTTACTCTGGATCGTCTATGTGCCCGGTTACCGCGTGGATTATTCAGGGCGTCAGAGCCCTCATAAAAATTACGCAGCTCCGGCTCCGCCTCCGGAGCTTTTGGCTTTCCTGAGTCTGGCTCTGGCTGCGGAGCTCTCTTTTTTCACAGCTCCAGCTCCGGATTCTGGTCGTTTTCAAGCATTAATATTTTGTTGACTTGGTGTGCCTCAATTGAATAGAAAATGAATTAAATCAAGTGCACAAATCTAAGAGAATACACCAAACCATTTTGAGTAATTTAATCTGATAGTTTTTTACAAGCAGCGCTGTTACCATGAGGAAATCAGCGAAAAAACAACAATCACAGATTCAGACAATTCAGAGAACAGCCACTAGCAGAAACGTAACTCAAGATAACGGTAATATAAACAATTTTTGGAAAAGCAATCGCTGGTTTTGCCGCCAATGCCTGAGACCTTTTGTTATTTCTTACGACCAGAAAAAAATGGCTGTTTGGAAAACTACATTTGTGTCAGAGCATTTAAAAGCAGACCAGTCCCAATTTGCCAAGTGTTTTGCACTCGTTGCATTCTTTGCCTGTTGCAGCCTTGGCGATTCCAGCTAACAGCGCTGCCCGGGCAAACCATGCAAAGAGCGCAAAACACATAGTCGACTCCCATGTGTTCTTTCTAACGTACGCATTTGCATTAACACAAATCCGAAAATGTGCTTAAAAGCCCTTTGTTCAAAGAAATTGTATGAGAAGACATAGGCGTAGCCAGGGGGGCCAAACGGGCCATGCGCCCTCCCAAATTTTTAGAAAATATAGTCATTTGATCTTTGAGAAGCGTTTTTCTAAACAAAATAGTGTTATTTGCCTAAAATCAAACATTTTGGCCTCTCCAAATTTTTGAGCTGGCTGCGCCACTGCGAGAAGAAATTCACGTTCGACTTTTCAAAAATAGCTGAAAACTTCTGATTTCTTATTCTTTTGCACTGAAAATAAGCTGTATTGAATCGCAAGTAAAGCACAATTTAACACGCAGCTTAGGAGAAATAAAGCTTGATGGTTACCGTGCTGAAAAAAAATTTTTTCCACAGATGAAAACTTCAAGAAAAGCCGACATTTGTTTACATTGATTTTCATACCCTCCTTTTGAGTAGCGATAAGCGCTACACGGGGAAAGCGTCCGAATTGACAGCAATAGAGATCACACGCCATGATCACTCTGTGTTGTATTGGGATGCGCGGGATTTTATACTTCTCAGCTAGCTCAGGTATTTATCTGTCGTGACTACCGCGCCGAACCTTGTAATGGCTCTATTGCCATTACACTCCTGATAATGTACTGGTACGCAAAGCAATGCTAGTTTGCTACCAGTTATAACTTTCATGTTACGCTACTGCTTGTAAACGTAATGTTTCCCAGTAAACTTTGCCGATGATCTGGGAAACCTTATTGCTAGTAAGCCTAATGGTTTCTAATAAAAATTACTACTTTACAATGGCGTGCCGTGCATTTTACGCTTAAATCTGCCATGGTATCATAGCTTAATCATACTCCCTGCTGACAGCATGACTACAAACCTACAAAAGCTTTGGATATTTTAGTATATACCGATTCATCATAGCTCAGTTCTTTTTAGATCGCTTCACTACTACAGACCAGGTTTGATCATTCTGACCAGAAAGGAAGATGCTGTGGTAGTTACGTCTTTTTTTACTTCTACAACAGTGGTTCACAAACCATTTCGCTGAATGGAGCCAAATCCGGATCTGCGATTTTGTTAGGAGGCTGCACTAAAACTTTTTTCCACAAGTCAATTGACACGTTTTGTTTCATTGCACTAACGAAGTCTGTTACACAAAATATTAGAGGTATTACTAAAAGACACTGCCTAACGAAAGGAATCCTTTCCCAGCTAAGAATTAGCCATCAAGCTCTTACAGAGTATATATTTCGCCTATGAAGTAGGCGCCATCAGCTCTTATTCAAATAGAAACTGTTACAGAAAGATTGCTAAAAGTCGCACAAAGGATGCTTGGAGCTGCATGCGGCTCTTAGAACAGTGTTTGAGAACTGTTGTTCAACCAATAACACCAAGCCTGCCAGCTACGATGTCACAGCCTTAGCGATTTTATTAAACCAGAGACACATTAAAGGCTTGCAGATCCAGTCTGGTTTCGTGACAATCGCGTTCAATATGCTATAAAGAGCACACGTAAGTCTATTTGGCAAAACCGTTAGTATCTAGGAAGGGACTCGGGGCAGGAGCTATCTCTCAAATGGCCATAGCTCCAGCTCCGGTCCTAAATTTTGAACTGAGCTCCGGCTCCTTCTGATTTTTATTTTGAACTCCGGCTCAGGGCAAAGTGACCAGTTCCGGCGCTCCGGCTCCGTAGACCTGGATTACGAGATATTTTCACAAGAATTCTGAACGTAATATTTGCGTCGCAATACAATTTCTTAGATCAGCTATTTAATGTCTTGGTTCAGCTATTTAATACGTTCGTTAAATAAAATTCTTTAATTAACTACCTTGTATTTGCTTTATCAGCCTTGGGGGGCGAAAATGACGTGTCGAGAGTGAAAAGGGAGCGATGGAATAAAAAAGTTTGAGAAACACTGATCTAAAACAAACATCGCGGGCGAGACGTCTAATGGAGGGGAGAACTAGACCAATAACTGAACTCACCTACTTGCTCCTCGAGCGAAAAACAGCCATATTGTCGCAATGATAATCGTCATTTTTAACCTAATATTTCAATATTTTCCGCAAAACATACAGCACTGATCTTGATATCTATGTGCTTGTACACTACAGCTGTTACGTGTGGCTCTATCAAAAGAAGTTGTGACTGTTCATGTTTGAAATGTACCTGATCAGTGGCATAACTGACGGGTGGCAGGGGTGCGAACCACCTTCTCCTGCCAAGCTAAATGTAAAAACCCGGCCACTACCTGGCTTGATATCGATCTTTACTATTCTTTTGGTTTCAGTAGATTGTTGTTTTTTGCGTTTTTTGGAGTGTTTTCCGGTGATTTCGGGTTTTTGTATAACCGTTCAATACTGCATTTTCTATTGTTTCTTAACTAGTTTCTGAGTGTTAGCCAGTGGGCTCTCTTCAGCTAAGTTTCCCTATGGCTCACACCTCTAGTTCCGTCACTGCACCTGCAAGGTTGTACTGGAGATAGGAGCTGTGTGTAGGGCTAGCAGCAGTGTCCTACAATAAAAGCATAGTTATTTCTTAGGTGACTGAGCAATACAGTAGTTTTGTCAGCGTTGGTATCGCGTAAAGTTCGATTGGTACTTTAATATGTGATTTTTTTCCATTTGAATTTTCTTCAGTAAAGTCATTCAGAAATCAGATCGCTGTTGAGCACTTGCGCAAATTTGTACTGCTTCCATGCTGAGCAAATCAGAGAAGATCTTGATGAGCTTGAATAGCAAGCAACAGTCACTTTGCCAACTGGCAACCACAGAACTCTTACCCAAAGAAACAAAAAACAGGGAAACGCGTTTGGGTCTGATGCCTTAGATTAGTAATTTTAAGTTTATGCAACCATGTGGAGCTTTATTCCTCAGCTTGATGGTCACTAGCTACTCAGGCGAAAGATCTTTTTCAAGTTTCAAAAAAATTAAAAATGTATGCAACAGTCGCAATGTTCCAGGAGAGGTTGTCCAAAGTGACACCTTAGGCAAAGAAATTGTAATTAATTCTTAGATAATTTTATTATGAAGAATACCAGGACAAAACCTTTTAACTGTTTACTGTGTTATGTTCAGCCTTACTTGAATCCATTATTGTAGCTTTTTATTTCTTTATACGTATTTTAATAATGACAGCATAAGCAAAATTTAAACCAGTCCAGTCGCCACGTTGAGCACTGGTGAGCTCAGCCCTTCCAAATTTCAATATGAAACAATATCAATCAGTAAAGGTTTTATCAAATTTTCAGAATGGTGAACCTAACAGTTACAACCATTTGGGTGCGTTTAACGTGACGATAGACACTTGGATCATTGCATAGGTTTCCATGAGTAGCGTAAACATTTAACATTTGAAAACTGGAGATATACTGTACCTATATATCGGCCTGGGTTTTACCGATTGCGCCCAAAAACGACCGATTTTATCGGCCTCAGTAGGTGTTGACAAAACGCTATTATATTCCTCACGCATGCAGACAACTTGCGCAAGAAAGCGCAACGGACCAGCTAAGACAGTTATTTTGCAGCAGCGCTAGCAGGTGCGTTTTCATAAACATGCAGACAAGATGAACCATGGAGCACGCGTCAGCCGTCGCAACCGAAACAAAAGCATCATCATCAATCAGATTAATTGACATTGCAAAATATTGAAATCAGATTAATTGACAATCATAGCAAAATAGTGTTTTTTTTCACTCAATTTGAAGAATTTCAGCTCATAAATCCTGATTTTGAAGTTTTTGATAAAACGTTTAAGGCATATAATACATTATATTTTTGATAATGAAGCAGAAAATAAAATATTTAAAAATTTAGGAAATGTGTCCATAAATAGCCGATATATCGGCCCCAAAAAAGTCACATCGGTTGACCTCTGATCTCTTAATTAAAACACCACCAAATTAAGCTCCCCATTCTTCTGCTTCAGTCAGTATTTGGTGAAAGACTTAAAAAAATGCGTAACTATGAAAAATGAAGGCCAAGAACTTGAACCACCTACGCTTCACAACAGTTTGTCCATATACCTCTCAAAACACACCTGGATGCGCTAACGACTGCAAATATTGATGGCGCGGATCGAGTCGACTCTTGTCACGACTTCACGCGAGTCTACTCGGGCCATATTTTGTGCAAAAGGACTGGACTCGATGAAGCACATTTGAGTTTCTGCTGGCGAGGAAAACAGTTTTCGAAACGACCAACATTTTGTTGGTCAAGTCTAACCACATAGCAAAAGCTGGAACGAGCTTCGGCTCATTTGACACATTTTCCCGCTATAAGTCAAACACAAATGCTTGCAACAGCATTACGGTATTTATCAGAACGGGGTTCAGCCGAAAGGCAATTAAACAGGAATACGACTACATAATGTAAACATGGTACTATACAACCCGCTCCTCACTTGGCATGGCATGCTTGCTAGCGGACAAAAGTAAATTAATGTGGGATCACACTAGGGCCAGATCACTTGAAAATTTTTAAAGGAAATTTTCTCGTTTTGTGAATATCGAAACTGTGAATATTGAAACTTCACGCCTGCTTTGAATACTTTTTAGACATAGTCGAAATTGGTGTAGCAGATATTGTGGTGACACAACTGTTCTCGAATTCTTTATTTTTTATTACACAACTGTTTAAGATGGAAAAAATTTACGTCATTCTGTTCAATCACATTGTTTAATCTTGTTTCTTAAATATCCAATGTAATCTTAAGTTCAATACCAAAAAATGAACAAATTCACAACTGTTCAAGAATTTTCAAGGTGGCCGGAAAATGGTCAAGGACAACAAAATGTTTTTCAAGTATCAAGAACATAACCAGTTTTGATAGCAAATTCAAGGAAAGTCCTTGGCGCTCAAGCATGTCTTATCAACTTTACATCACACGGCAGTTGATTAACGGAACGGTGGGCCTGCTTTGCGGGCGATGAATCAAAACCGTGCCACGCGTCTACAATAATTTCAACAAAATGAGAAAGTTATTTCGTAGGGTAATAGCTGACGCGGGCATTTGAGCCCTGATGACGTTTTTTGCCACTGCGTATCTAAAGCTCTGGCGCCACTTTCAACATTGCT
>Ga0210059_1010763_pt1 | contig 14084 bp, 7 predicted proteins | sample Ectturendosymbi2_FD_188042 | JGI IMG/M metagenome (GOLD analysis project Ga0210059, IMG submission 188042) | Ecteinascidia turbinata endosymbiont from Florida, USA - Sample 2 (SPAdes) (version 2) | ecosystem: Host-associated > Tunicates > Ascidians > Unclassified | place: Key West, Florida... | reverse complement strand
GCGCAGACTTGGCCAAAAGCCAAGATTTTCCGCACTTCCACCTCTAATTGAGTTCGGGCACTGTTGTACATGGCTGGGGTTGTAAAATTTCTAGCTTGCAAACCAACTGTTTCGTCATAGATAACATCGAGACCAGCTATTCCGCCATATAGCTCTTTTTCATGCAATCAAAGAGAATAGAACTAAACTGAAATAGTTTTGTAGCATTTTTTTTATTTACGCTTTTACATTTTGCGCAATACTTGATAAAAATTGCAGTAAAAAGTTGCACGCAAAAATCGAAAAATTTGCAAAAAGTTGCAATATAAAATTCCTGGAAACAGCTCAAAACATTGAAACACAGATATTTTGAGCATTTAAGCAGCTGTTGGAAGCTGTAAAAAAAAGTTGCAAAAGTTGCAAAAACTTGCCCTAATCATCAGCTAAGATTAGATGATCCACAACGATATTTCCCACAGTGCATCCCTAACTGAGTCCTTAGAAGTAAAAAAATACACATGTCACTCATGTTTTGGCGTGAAGCCAAACTGGTTGTCTGTTGTGGCCAAAAGTGGTGAGATGCAAGACAAAATTTAATGTTCAAATAACTTGTTGGAGATAATAGTTGCAAGGGAAACAGGTCTGTAGTTCCCAGCAGCACTTATGTCCTAATTCTTGTTTTTACAAATGACAAAATCGATAACAAGAAAAAATTGATAATTAGATAATATTTAATTAAGGGATTTATTAGTTAATTTGGTATTTCTAGGTCATAACTTTTGAACCAGAAGCCCTAGAAAGCCAATCAAAGGCTCAAAAGACTTGGATTATAGCCTAGTTTTCAATATTAACTTGAGTCAAATAATTTAATCTAGCGGTTCACACTCAGGGCCAGGTAACCTGAGCCAAAATGGCTTAAAATCTATTCCACTTATGACATCACCTACAAAAACCTGAAAATCAAAACTTTCCAATGTTTTTTTCAATGCATTCCAGAAAACTTCCCGCATCTTTTGAACATTTGAACAGCTCTTTAGTGCAATTGGCAAGCAAGTTACGGAGTTAAAATGATGGAAAGTTATAGTAAAATAGTGGCTCACGTGGGCCTCAAGTCCTACAGAGCCAGAATTTTAGCTCACACATGTTTGGCCATAACGCACTAACCAATAAAGATAGAGAGCTGTTGAAATCTTCTACAATGTTGAAAGTCATCTAGTTTTGGCTTTTTAAGAATGGGAATTTTCGAGTTTAAACTTTTTGGAGGGTGACAGCACCAGTGGGAAAGGTAAAAGGGTTTTTGATGACATGATCAGGGCTCAAGAAAAAATTCACAACACAATTTACTTGTGTTTTTTTTTGAAAAAACAAATATAAATCTCTGTCCTTACAGCCCTTGGTTACCCATATAATGCAGTGGCTGGCAGGCAAGCTATGGCCTAAAAACAACAAATTAACACATTCAGTGTCGGGTTCTTTTTACCTTTAAAACCTGGCAGAAGTTTCAGATATTTCCTATAAACAAAGTGAAGTACAAAAATGTTTTTTTTGCAAGCACAACCTTACCATCATTTTTTGTTGGTACTATTCATTGCGCACCAAAAACACTTTTACGTGTGAAAGTAGTCTACATACATTGCAGTTGTACATGTAGTTTTTTACTGTTTTTCTAGGCCTTCTGCACTTAGTAAAATTTTTTTGCAGCAATTAAAATTCTTGTGATACTGTTTGTACTTAGTTTTAGCATAACAGATTTGGAGTAAGAATCACATATGGCCAAGTATTTTGTTTGTTACAACACATAATTGACTCTTATGAACTATCTGGGATGATTTTATTTTCTGTTCTTATCAGCCTGTGGCTTCTTACTGGTAAGTTATTATATTCATAATGCTGAAATTTTTTGGCATGAGTTTTGTTTTGTGCTTGGTTGTTAGTTGTCATAGGTGTTAAAAATTGTTGCTTTTTTGTTTCAGAATTTGTGGACAGTACGGTTTGCTTGTGCAACATTAGAATTTAATCAATACCTCTGTCCTATCCTGTGGGGGTAGAACTTTTGAAAGCAGTGTTGCAAAGCAATGCTGCTCATCCTGTAGTGATGCAGCAGTTAGTATGGTAGTGTTAAGCAATTGTAAACCCTAATGAACAGCAAAATGGCTCAACAATGTCAAAAGGAAATAATGTACTTCAGTCATTTGCCTGTAGGTTTAAGCATTTATGACTCATAAGCTATCACCTGCAAAGTTACCCCTTATATGGATTTTTAATGCATATGGTTTTGCAAGGGTTTTTGTTGTACTGTTTCATGGAAAACATAGCGATCTGATCAGTGAACACTAATTTTGAGGCAAAGATGTAGTTTAGATTAGAGCTCGACCAATAGGCATTTATGGACCACTACTGATGCTTTTCAATTTTTGTTGGTGATAACTGATGCTGATAACACTACTTCTGCATTACTCAAACCATAGTTGGAAGACATTACAGTGCATTTCTTCTGCAGTATGTAGGCCAAATAAACAAACAGAATAATAATACAACTTGCAAATGAAAGATTAAATTTCAGGATCCCTATTAAATCTTGAAAAATATGGAAAAAAGTTAAGTCATTTTCCAGCTTGGAAAAGTCTGGAAAACTTTTTTGGTCTGTTAGTATGAGAAAAAACAATTTTCCAGAGTTGATCTTTTGACATGCATTTTAATAACCTTTTATTCTAATATGTTTGATAAGATTCATTATTTTGCTTTTATCGTGTTAACTTTATAGTGCCTGTATTCAACCTGGGTACGTAATTCAGAAAATTTAACTCTAGAAAAAGTCCAGAAAAAGTCTGGAAAGGTCTAGAAATTGTTTGGAAATTTATATTCAAAATTATGTAGAAACCTGAAGGTGACTGCACAGAAACCTGCGAACAAATGATGCATCATAGAGCAGTTTATTTAGACAGTTGTGCAACAGTCTGTGTATTATGCACTACTTGATGTATTTCGAGGGCTGTGCTCCATAAGGAACAGAGAATCAGCATTAATCAATCACAGATGAAGTAGCAACTTGGGTTTGGAAATACTCCGTGCAGAACAATATTGTAGTGGGTTTTTATGAGCAAATATTACTGATGTATATCGGTGGAATTTTGCTGATATGATACATGGGCAACATTGCCATATCAGCATACTCATGCATCAGTGAAGATCTAGTTCAGATGTCTGGCTGTTTTTGTGGTGCTCTGATAACAAAACTTCTTTACCATTTTTCTATTGATTGTTGCTACACAGCACACAGCATTCCAAGCTTGACAGTGCCCCACAAGTTGCAGAAATACATATTGCTTGCTTGTATGTGTAATGGCTGAACTTTTACAAGTTTGAATGCAGTGATGTTTCTGCATGCTTTTCCGGTGTTCTGTACTTAAAAATATTAATATTCTGCATCATGCAAATTTTAATGATTGTGATCCTGTTGTTATTATAATGTAACTACTGCAGTGATAAAATATTCACAAGTTATGTGTTATGCATTTCTGATTTGTCTTGGTCCGTTTTTTTCCATGCTAATTTCTTTGTTCATTTTGTTTTTAAGGTCATTCTGAATGCTACCCATTTTCAGTTGGAGGATATGAAAACAGATATGATGGTATATGGGACTTACAAAATGTGTTATAATAATTTTTGCTTATTTTATTTTCAACCATTTCCAGGAGTTAACCTGTCTTTTGCTGCTTACACCAAACATATGTTTTGTCATTCTATAAGAGTGTAACAAAGTGGGTCAACCCATAGTCTTCGATTTAAAAAATTTTTTGATATCCTTTATTACACAAAATTCTATGCATAATGCCAAAAACATTTTGAAATCAGATGTGTGGTTCAGAATTCATGAGGGGATTAATTTTAGAATCCACTAGATGGTAGCATGGATAACAGAAAACAGCTGTTTGATGATCTACTGATGTTAAAGAGATGATCAAACATTCAATTCAACTATTTTCAAGGTCAAGGATTTCAAAAATGCAAGTTGTTTTAACATATCATCAAAATAAACGTTCTGGCAGCTTTCTGAAAAATTTAGTGTCAGCTAAAAGCTGTCTAAAAACCTGTGTGGGCAACAACTTTTTTGCATAAGTTTTTTCAAAAGTGGTTCTCAGAGGGTTCATCTATCATAAGGGTCTCATAACTTTCTTGTCAGGGCCACATAAACAACTACACAATAGTTCGAGGGTTTGACATTTTACGTAATGTGAATTTTTCTAAAAATGTTACATTCTACCTAATCAACAAATTTTTTATAAATATGTATCTTGTTTTTACATGATTGACAAACTGTCTTTGTAGCCTGATGAAATACAGTAAACCTCCGCTAATCCAGATCTGATTTGAACAACAATTTTATCCAGTTTAGATGAAGATCCAGATTAACAAAAGATGGCTGTTTCTTGCCTGACGTTGTCTAAGTACTGAGATATCGATGAAAATCACTTAATTGAACACATTCACAACCCAATAGCAGATTTTCGCAGAAGCAAAACAAATTTATTGATGTATATACAATGGCACATCAGACTAGTAACTGCCATGTCCAGGCGGTTATGAACAATCTTAAGTTCATAATTTGAGATAACGTAGCTATGAAAAAATCTGGAATTTTGGTCTGGTGCAGAGATTTCTGTGACTGGTCCATAAGCAGTCCCTCTATATGGAAGGTAATGCCCTCTAGACGAACAACTTACCTAGTATAATACACTCAGGGATAAAGCTCTACATACACACACACTCAACCAAAACCGTCGTCAGAAAGTCTTCAACAGAGGGGCTTGACATTATGAAAATTGACAAAACTTCACTAATTCATGGTGTTTCAAATTTCAATTTGGGAGGACTTGGAGCATTGTTTGAGGTGGCTTAGCCCACCAAAACCTCCCTGTTGTGACACAACTGCATTCAACACTGATCAATATTTTGAAATCGTGGTACGGCAGTATGCCTTGAGTATGATGTTCAACGTACTATGCTATGCCCATGTGTGATGTAATAATCATCTCTCGAGTAATCACATGTTGCGCTCATTAGCGGCTGATGTTATAATTCTATACGCTTGTTGTTGATCATGAGCATATTTGTGTTGCATCTGAAAGCTGCCAAATACTTTCTAGAGACCAGTCAGTACACTTAAGTACACACCAGCGTGAAAGTGCAGAAAAATCCGCATTACAAGATGTGAAAAGAGCAGATTTTATCTGGTATTGGTGAAGTTCCACTGAAGATTTTTATAAAGAAAAACTTTGGAGCATAAAATTGGGATATACTTAACAGTTTCATCAACACTTAAAAAGCCTTCAAAAACTGTACATGTTTTATTTTGAGATGTTTCGGATTATTCATAATCCATCTTCAGGCAAAAAATAAAGCAAAGCTTGGCAATCCTAGAAATTAAAAACCAAAAGACTCTGTGATGCAAGAAATAACAGTGTGATGCAAAAGACGTCAAAAGCAAAACCAAGACTGCCAACCCTGTCAACATTGCTAAAAGTAAAAGCAGGACCAACAGCTATGGAGAAAGTGCTAAAACAGAACCAACATAAGGTCGTAATCCACGAAAACAAGCCATGACCAGCAGCAAGAGGCCATTCACAGAACACTGCAAGCGAAGGATGCAAAAATTTTACAAGTAAGTGCTACAACCAGCACGATATATGTCTACTTCAACACCAACAACAATGCACGAAACATGTATCAACATAAGAACTGAGCATCAGCCAAATATTTGACATAACAATCTATGCATTGAAAAGGTATGATGGGGTGGAAAATTGTCTACATTAATCTCGGGTTGCTGTTCTTGTATCAGAAGTGTCTCTTCAACCCTTTTAAGTCCCATCGAAATTCTGGTGCAGGGCTTGCAACACTATAACTCGCCAGCTGATTGGGCTAGAAAGCTGGTCAAACCATCTACGGAATCAGCAAATCTGCTAGTTGAGATTGAAAAAAAAATTTTTTCGTTTTGGGATTGTGGTTCTCTGGGGGAGGACGTCACAAGTGGGGGTGTTATTTTCATTTTTTTGGCCTAGTTTAGGCCTAGTTTACGTGGCCCTGGATGCCAATCCAATGAGCCAATTGTTTCGCTCAAGTTTTTTTTGAAACTAGGCTATTATCTGAGTCTTTAAAGCCCTTGATTGGCTTTCTAGCATATCTGGATACAAAATTATGCCATAAAAACCAAAAGGTGGTCAACATTTCTACCCCTACAAAAGGAAACCAGGGTTGAATAACACCCAGTTTGGATATGGCCATAACTCGCTGCAAGAATAGGCTAGAGAGCTGTTCAAGCCCTCTAAAGACTCGTGCAGACTTGTAGTTTAGACTGCAAAAAATTTTTTAGTTTGAGATCTCGGGTTTTTTGTTGATGTTTACACAATGAGAGGATGTTTCTGCATATTTGTTTACATTTGGATGATGATGTCATATCCTGGGAGTCGAACAATCCATATTTTGTGGCTCAGAAGTTTTTTTTGGATTCTAGGCTACAATACGAGTCTTTAGAGGGTTTGATGGACTTTCTAGCATTTCTGTTTCAAAAGTTATGGCAAAACAAGCAAAAAATAAATAGGGGAATCCCCACTAATTCCCTAGGGAATCCTTACAAGATTAGGGGTCTTTCGGCCATAACTTGGGGACCAGTAATGCTAGGAAGTCAGTTTAGGCCTCTAAAGCTTCATATTCCAGCCTAGAATCCAACCAAACTTTCAGCCACTATTTCGGCTCATTTTTCGGGTGATAAAAGAATAATCAAAAATAGTGAAACCTCCCCTTTTTCTAATGACACCCATCGAAAACTCTAAACCCAAACCTTAAAAGTTTTTTTGTTTTCAGTGCAAACTACAAGACTTCACGAGTCTTTTCTCGAGGGCTCGAATAGCTCTCGAGCATATTCTTGCGGCAGTTCTCTTTAGCAAAAATGTCGTCAGTGGGAGACTCATGCTTTTTCTGCAGTGTTGTGCACCACGGGGTTTTTGGGCCATAACTTTGGTTCTAGACATGCTAGAAGGTCAATCAAGGGCTCTATAGATGCGGATGATCATCTAGTTTCCAAAAAAATTTTGAGCCACAAAAATAGCTCATTGGATTAGCACCCAGGGCCAGTTAAAGTGGGTCAGAAATTCAAAAACATGCCTTCTTTGTGACGTCACCAAGAGAAAACCCCATACCTAAATCAAATAATTTTTTTAAATTGAAGCTAGAAGACTTGCTGAATCCGTGGATGGTTTGAACAGCTCTGTAGCTGTAGTAGCTGGCGAGTTACAGCTTTTAAAGTGTTTAAAATCTGCGCCAAAATTTTGGAGGACGCTGGACTTAAGGGTTTAATAATTCGCGGTAGTTAAAAACAGAAGCCAAGATTTCAGGATTTTTAAAGTCCATGAAATGACCTGGACATGTGTAGAAATGTTTGACTACATCGGTAGTTTGGTGGTTCAATTTCAAAGGATTATGTTCATCCAGGCGATATTTCAAATTTATTTTGAGTTTGTCCAATGTAAGACTGACCTCCTTGTACTTAAAATGATCTCCAATCGTATGAGCTTTATGAATGAGAGACAGATGAGCAAGTTCTTTCAGATATTTTATAAAAAGTTTCGCAATTCTTTTTCTAGTTGTAGAGATGTTTCGATTCCGCACTTTATAATTTTTGCAGTGCCCACTGCAGCCATTAGAAAAATATTCAATACATGTTAAATGTAAATTAATATAGCTTGTCAAAATTTCCTGAAAAGCATATTATACAAAAATTGTGTCATGGTTCAAATCATCTGAAATGAAGCATAATAAAAGACATTGCAAATGTATTCATTTAAATCTTTAACACATCACAATAGGGTGCAGAGTGCACTGCTCATTATTCCAGCGATGCCTTAGACGTCATCCTAAATTACAAAAGAGCAATTTTTTGTAAAATATGCTAAAAAATTTGTTGTGTTTGCTGGAAGGTTATTTTTTCTGAATTTGAGACATCAAAAAATTACCCAAAAGATTGAATTACCCAAATTTTGGTTATTTTACTGAACTTGAACCAGAATCCTTAGAAAATTGACCGAAACCTCATAAGACTTGGATTTTCACCTAGTTTCCAGTAAAAACTTGATCGAAACACTTCCCTGCTGTGGTTGAGGCTCAGGTCCTGATAACCTTGGCCCAAACCCCTAAACCTACCCTTATAACATCACCCACAAAATATCGGAAAACCAAAACTCAAAAAATTTATTTCATTGCAAACTAGAAGACTTGCCAAGTCTTTGAGGGTTGAACAGCTCCCTAGCACAATTGACTGGCAAGTTATAGAGTTGCAAAGTGTCATGAAAATAGCATCTCCATGTGTGATTTCAAAATATGAGTAATTGAGTATCTCGTACACTGGTAGCAAACATGTTAATTGTCCAGGAATCTGGTTTGAGCATTAAAATCTTCAATGTTTCAGCATGGTTTTTAAATTATCACAACATTTTTAAATCAGTCATGAATTTATCCAAACCATTAGCTTTTTTTCTGAATGCTGTTTCTGGATTATTTGAATTAATGTATGTATCCAGAAGATCTGTGCTAGCACAAGCAGAAAAGGTTTCATTTAGATTTTTTGCTATAGCGAGTATTTTCCTTTTTACTAAAGCTGGTCTTTGCGCATTGATTTGCTGTGAAATGCAATGGGAGCCCAAATTTCTATAAAGTTAAATCCAATGCTTCTTTTTATTGATCTTTTTCTTGTTGTTTCTAATCTGTTCTTGTGTAATCTTCTGATTCTGATGAATTGGATCTGCTGATTGGCATGTAAGGAGCCCAACTTTCAGTAACCTTTTTCTAACAAATGATGCACAGTTTGTCGGCAGGAATAACACCAGGAACTTTGGTTTTCTGAAGCCTTGCAGTTTTTCAGATAAATTTTATGCAGCATCACTTTTATCTGTTTACCTTGTTTCTGGCCATGAGTAGTGAATACCAAATATGTTGTTGCACACCTGACCACATATACATGGATACTGGTGGAGATAATAAGCACAATGGTGCAAGCAAATAGTTGCCATAGAGGACTCTTCAGTAGAAACTTCTTAGCCAGACCTCCACAACACCAGTTATGTTTGGATTTTGTCAAGTTAGTCAGTGTTTCAAGACCCTGCTTGTGACAATACCACTTTATATGGCACTGATTTCATGTTTTCTTACCAAACAATTCATCTAATTCATAAATCACTCTAGTCAAATACAGTTTTTAAAAATCACAAGGTAATAATTTTGCTAAGAAACTGGAAAAAAAGTATTGCAAGTCAATAATACCTAACATCATAGCTGGCACAAACTTTATTTCACTCTGTTTTTGTTTAATCTAGATCAACCAGATGTTGATAAGCATCATTGTGATATCTCACTAACCATTGTGGGTCATTGAGAAACTCCATCCAAAATTATAAGTGTCAAGCAAGCAAAAGCTCTTGACGATATGTGCCAGGACTTTGTTATGTATGACACTTGTTCTTTAAGCTTTGTTGTACCAAACAGCAAGTGCATTCTTTTTTAGTTTCTTAATCCCTCTGATGACTTTCTTTGCAGCAGTGTTCAGTTGAATTGTTTTCTTTTATTCAAATTTTTATAAACACTTCAACCTGGAGGGTACTTGTAAAAATGTTTCACATTAAAATTCTGTGTTGTTATAAGGAGATATTGTTTTTTTAACATTTTCTGCTTAACACTTTCGTCACTGGGTTGTTTTGGCGAGGAATTCAAATCCCACAAGTTGATACTACTAGACGTTTTCTACCTGTAGGCCAAAGCGGTAAACATGGTAAATCTTATGTTGCCTTTACACTAATCAATTGCCAACATATCAAATCATTTCCAAAACAATTTAGGTTACATACCACTACAGTAAGACTGGGCCTACCAGAGCCATTATTTTGGAAAAAGTTTCACTTCACTGGTTGAAGCATCTTTTGTGAGACCAGATAGATAGATTTATTTGGTGGTACTTTTGTGCTGCAAAAACTTCTCGATAAGTACAACCAGAATTTATTCGTACACAGTGTCTGCACATGGTAGTGTAGTCTAGACCAGTAGTTCCCAAACTGGGGTAAATTATCCTGGGGGTAATATGCAAAGAATAATTCTTTGGGGAATAATGCAAAACCAAAACCACAATGTTTTGGATTATGATCGATCACTACAAAAGAAAATTTTGACCTAAAATGAAAGAAGTGGCTGCCACCAGTAGAACCTCTTACTAATAAGCTGTAACGGCTTTTGTTTTTGGTTTGTGATGCTGCAGTACGTTCTGATGAATGTACTAAACTTCAAGAAACCCATTGCAACTAATTTGTCAGTGGTTGCGTTGTAATAGACTTACTGAAAAGTAACATTAAATAAACTTACTGAAAAGTAATGAGAACAATATAGACAAAAGCATACTAGTTGCGTTCTGTTTGACAAAATTTGAGGATAATATAACATAATCGCTACTTTGATTTGGGTAATGGCTCAAACAAGTTTGGGAACCACTGGTCTAGACAATAAGCTTCCAGCATTGTGATGTTTTTGTTTCCACTACAATGGCCGACGTGTGCTCCATGGTTAATCTTGTCTGCTTGTTTATGAAAATGCACCTGCTAGCGTTGCTGAAAGATCTCTTTTCACTTGCTTTGTTGTGCTTTCTTGCGCAAGTTGTCTGGACGCATGAGGAGTATAACAGCATTTTGTCGACAGCTATTGATGCCAATTTTTATTGGCCCGTGCTGGCCGATGCTGATATCATTAAAACCCAAATATAAACTGATATATTGGCCTATCTCTAATTGAATATATGTAGCATAATTCAAGCTAGGAAGATAGACGTTGACTTTAGGGGTGCAAGCAAGAGGACAATGTATGGAAATTTACTCATGATGATTTTTGTAACTTTCTATACTTAAGTTCCTGTATTGTTTTTTGAAGGTGATTGTTGGTAATTTTTTCAGAGTGAAATCCATTTGCTGCCGGATTCTTGGGCTCTTAACACTTTGAGAGCCGGTGTACGATATATTCGTACCTAGATTTCGACCTAAAAACAGCAGTTTTTGGTTGCCTTACCAACGCCATAGCTCCTCTGTTGATTGTGGTAGAGAGCTGTTCAAGGGCTCAAATGGATCGGCCCGTCTTCTAGTCTGCACTCGAAAAAAAACTTTTGGTTGGGGGTTGTGGATTTTTTGTGACTGACGTCATAAGTGAAGTAGCTTGGGGTCACTTTGTCTCATGTTGCCTGGCCTAGGGCCCAACCGCTTGGCCAAAGTGTTTCGCTGAAGTTTTTATTGGAAACTAGCTCGAGTCCGAGTCTTTTGAGCCTTTGATCAACTTTCTAACGTTTCTGGGTTAAAAGTTATGATCTAAAATAAACAAATTAATTAGTTATCTAATTAGTCAAATGTTTTTACTACTTTAGATCATAACTTTTGAACCTGAAACCCAGCAGGTCATCCAAAGTATCAAAAGACTCAGATTGTAGCCTAGTTTCCAAAAAAACTTCAGTGAAATCCCACCATCCAACGGTTGGCGCTCAGGGCCAGGTAAAGTGGGCCAAGGTGGCCAAAAAGTCCTCTACTTATGATGTCACTCACAAAAAATCTGTATTCCCCAACCAAAAATTTTTTTTCGAGTGCAGACTAGAAGACTTGCCACGTCTTTTGACACTTCGACCAGGTCCGTAGCACTTACCGGACTGGAGAAATTCCCATGCAAAGCCACGTGCGTTTCGGTGTTTTTTTTTTCAGAAATCCCTAAAAGCGGCCGGATGCCAAAGTGTCAAGCTAACACTGGCATTAAACATTATCAACACGCCTATAAGTACTTACATAAATGTTTGCAATACCTTCTTTCCTGTTTTCCTAGCAGTTGACAGCATATCAAAGCATTTTCATTGCATACAATCAGTCACTGCTGCAGGGTCCCATTCTTGTCTAGGTGGACCACCTTAAAAGAATCATGCCTCTGAATCATAGAGAGCTTGGAATCTCATTCTAAAGCCTAATATTACTCAAACTCAATCTAGGACCATATTTTTAGACTGTTTCCAGGTGAAAAACATTAGAAGGGCCCCAAAACACGATTTTCGGCATAAACGTAAATTTGTTTGCCGAGAACTGCTGCATAGATTCCTCCCTACGGAGATTCATGTACAGCGAGCAGGGAAGTGTTGATAAGACTTCAAAAACTCATTGTAATACCTGCAACCTTTATAAAGGATTGATTTAATTACAAAACTTGTGCTAATGCAGTAACCCCCAAAGCAGAAAAAGGAGAAAAATGTAATTCTTACTTTACTAAAAAAAATTAAACACTGTAATTTCTTTGTGTGATAGATGAACCTTCTGAGTAAATTTTAGAAAAATGCAAAAAGATTTGCCCACACAAGTTTTGGATTGATCAATTGGTTTATTGTTTCGTATGATTCAGCTAATAAACAGAAGCAGTACAAAAGCCATCGCACAATAAGTAAACCAACTGTCAGTGAACATTAGAGCAAATGAAAATACGATGGCATAATAGCTGATCAATGTAAACAAAGAGTGGCACTGTGTCATATAGGATTAGTGAAGGACCATGGCTGTCATCTACCCAACATTAAATTTTTCAAAAGGCTGCTATAATTTTTTTTGATGATGATAGGTTGTAATAACATGCATTTTTGAAATCCTTGACCTTGAAAATGGTGGAATTCAGTGTTTCATCTCTATAACAATAGCTTATCACAAAAGAGTAGTTTTTTGGTATCACTGCTGGTACCTAGTGGTTTCTAACACTAAACCCCTCATAACTAGAGAACCACACATCTGATTTCAAAAATTTGTTTTGCATTGAGCTTAGGATGTTGTGTAGAATAACATCTAAAAATTGTAAAAATCCAAAAACATTGGATGAAATGATTCAAAATAGAGTAGTCCCCTCTTGCTAAGCCCACCTGCTTATTAAACCCAAAAGTGTCTGCTCCAGAATTACAGTACTCCATTTATGCCTGTAATAAAAAGCAAACCCGCTTATAAACCCAAAACCTCACTTAATAGAGCCTAATTTTTGAAAACATTTGCTTAAATTTGGTTGAAAAAAACATTACAACTCACTGTTCTTTGTCTTGCTTTAGATGGTTTTGCACTTTACTATACTGCCGACTTGGTTCTTAATTGAACTGTTTGTCACAGATCATTCTTTAAAGTGCCATAATTGATAGGCAAGACAACTGTTGCTCTGTAGAATTTATTTTCAAACTGGTGAAGAGACATGCAGATGAAATGCATTTTGTTTTACTGTAATAAACAAAGAAAATTGCTTGTTACCTGTAACTGTTGGACAGCATCCATGTTAATAGATGTAGCAACTTTTGATTCATTATTTATATAATAGAAAGGTGTGAGTGTGGTGCTGCTATTGACCTGCTGCTACTATAGCACCAGCGCTCATTACAAATTAGCAACATGGTTCAGAATAAGATGAGTATTGCAAATCCCTTGTGACACCCTGGACAGGGTCCAGGGCAGTACAGTACTACAGTAATACTTTCTTTTGCTGAAACATAGTCCACTGATGAGTGATGACGCATGTGCAGTTGGCATTGCCAGTAAGTCCAAGCATCAGGGAATGCAAGTATATTCAGTAAACAGTCTATGTCAATGTCAACTCTTCCAAGTTTTGTGGAATTAAATTTTTTCATGATTTATAACTGATTAGTAATTGTCTTTTGCACCATGTGCTTTTCACACGTCATGTTTCATTTAGAAAAAATTAAAATATGATAGCTTGTGTAAGACTACCTTTGTTTTTAATTCTGGTTCTTAAAAAATGCAAGTGTTGTTCACACAAATATATTTGTTTTAGAGAATTCTGGATGTTCTTTAAACTTCATTGGACAACTGGAAAATACAATTACAGGTATACTTGCGATTTAGTGCATGTGTGTTTGTCATCTTTTCATTTTTATCCTGCCAAATCAGATACCTGCTTCTTAACACTTTCGCTGCCGGGTTAATTCAAGCGGTTCGCAAAAAGCAGCTGTTTCGAACGTGGCTTTGCGGATGAATATCTCCGCTCCTGTTCGCTCTAGCGACTCG
>Ga0210059_1010762_pt1 | contig 14086 bp, 5 predicted proteins | sample Ectturendosymbi2_FD_188042 | JGI IMG/M metagenome (GOLD analysis project Ga0210059, IMG submission 188042) | Ecteinascidia turbinata endosymbiont from Florida, USA - Sample 2 (SPAdes) (version 2) | ecosystem: Host-associated > Tunicates > Ascidians > Unclassified | place: Key West, Florida... | reverse complement strand
GGCGCCCCCCTGCAGAGACTCGGCGCCCCCATAGTGATTCGGCACCCCCGCAGAGACTCGGCGCCCGGGGAATTGTGCCTCTCTTGCCCCCCTCCCCTCGTTACGCCCCTGAACGCCAGGCCCATCCATCTACACACTTGCCTTTCTGTACGGCAGCTGGCGTTTGAGCGGGAATCTCAAATTGTCCGCTTCTAGTTTCCAAGTGGAGGCGAGTTGATAGAAGGCGCTGTTTACGACCGGAAGTAGCATCCACCTCCCCGTGGTCGACACCATGCACGCCACCGCGCGAAAGCGATCGACGAACTCTGTCAACTTTTCCTTTAAAGGCTGGAAAAACAACATTGCAAAAAGAATCAGCCCGAAACAAGCAAAACCTTGATTTGCACGTTTCATCAAGGTCTTAATTGCCAGAACTGCGCTTGTTATTAGCCTTCCGAGAAAAAATTTAACGTATAAAATAAGAAAATCGGATGACAATGAACGCAAGCATTGAAGCCATCTCTCTATCCGCCAAATATTTGTTTCTCAAAAATTTTCGTTTTCGAAACTGTAACTGGAGCATTTTTTTCACCGTTGCATTCGGCGCAGACGTCGTTCGCAGCGCGTTTGACTGCGTGGTTCTCGGAACGAAACTTTCCTGAGAAACGCACGCCTCGCTTCTGAATGAAGTCGCAACCAAAAATAAGGAAAAAAGAATCCAAGGATTGAAACAGCCATGTTTTGTCCATCGATGACTGCGCTTGTTTCAGGAACTGCTGATGGTGTTTTTGCAGCTTCAACTCGATTTTTAGAAGTTCAAAAATTACCACTCAAAGATTGTATTGGCAATCGATGAGTGTAATACTGTGAGTGGTCAAGTTAATTCTGTGGTTTTCCGGTTTCAGAGTGTCAAATCAAATTTCGTTCATATCCGCTGTGTTTGTCATAGCATTCAGTTGCACTCAACGTATGCACTGAAAGTTAGTTATGCCTCGAAGCATCGAGTTTATGGTTTCTGGATATGTACAAGTGGTTTCCACCCACCTAGCATGAGCTGGCAACATTATTACAATCTTATATAACAGTTGCATAAATGCTGGTGAGCAACCACTGAAAATATTAAAACTGTCAGACACCAGGTGGCTGTCAGGTGCACTTTGTGTACAAAGAATACTGCATCAGTATATAACGCATTGACAGTACATTTTAAATTCGCCAAAGATGAGAAATGGAAGCATACTACTGATGATTTGCTATATCATATGTACAGCTCACACGAAAATAAACTCATTCCAGTCTATTTAAGGCCGATTCTGAATGAGTTGAATCGGGTAAACAAGCTTTTTGAGCATGAGCAAGTAAGCCCAGTGCAGGCATTTGATGAAGTCTTCAAGCTATAACAAACTCTTTTAGACAATGCTATTAGACTATCGTCTGTCAGGAACAGTTCAGAAATTCCTTATGTGGATATAACAGATCCAGCAAATCACCTCCCTCTAGCAGTCAGCTATGGCATGGAATTCAACACTCTGCTCACTGATTTGAGTTTAGAGCAGGGGTTCGTAACCTTTTTTCTCCAATTCCCCACTTTTTAGTGGGCCAACTCTCCATTTCCCACCACAGCATCGGTCTTTGACAAAATCGATTTTCACCCATGAAGTGTTTAGTGCGTAAATAACTTACAATACCTCATATGTTGGTTGTTTTTGTTATTAAAACAGTCTGTAAATGGTTGTGATTTGTAAAGTAAGTCAACATTTGGATGTGGTGTGTTAAATTTTGAAGCAGTGGTTCTACTGTCCGACCGGTCATTTCCCACTTGGCAACTCCGCCATTCCCCACCAGTGGGGAATTCCCACAGGTTAAGAACCACTGGTTTAAGAGGATATACTCCGAAAGCAGATGAAATTAAATGTCGCTGCTTCCAGTATCTTAGAGGATTACTAAAAGACATGCGACAACGATTTCCTGAAAATATCAAGCAACATAAGTTTTTAACTGACTAAAGTCCATCTGCTGTCCTTGGCCCTAATAAGCAGGGCTGTTACAGCCCTACTGTTATTGCTTTTTTGCATAAATCTGAAAAACTTGGTAGCTCGGAATCTGAATCGGAAAAAGCTTTATGCTGTAGCATTGCGTACAACTACAGACAGACATTCAAACAGGAGAGTATTGGGTTCAACTTGTCAACCACATAAATGCGGCAGGAGATAAAAATTTTAGAGCAATAGGCAGTTAAGCTTTATCTTTTCCACAACTTCTCTTCAGTAATGCATTAGTTATGAGTTTTCTCTGTAGTGGCCTTGATAAAATCTAAATTGAGAAATCATACATGTGAAAGCATTTATGTCCAGAAAGCAGATATGTTGCAATGAATTTCATCCAACGGAATCTATGCTACAGCTTTTCGCATCAGACATATATACACAATGGCAGATGATGAACAACTGGGCAACCTACCTGCGTATTGTCTAACTCAATTGCATTTAGCTCGTTGATTTTTTCTGATCATTTAAAGTCGTAATATTGTTTTTTGGACTTGTGCATTATGCCTTTTAATTGTTAAAAACAGCTGTGGAATGTTGCATTTGTAAACTGCGGAGGCTAAGGGCACATGTTACAGTCTTTACGTGAGGTGCAATAATGTGTCTGCACTGTCTTTGTACATTTTTTTGCTATGAAGCTTTTTGAAATCTAGCAACACTGCTGTTGATACAGGCCGAATAGGATAGCCCAGTGTACATTTGAGAAACAAGTGGCGTGATCGCTGGTGTTGGATCGTTCAAATAGTACAGGATCAGATGCAAAATTGATTTGGTCTGCTGAAATTATAGATTGCTTTCTTAGCTAGTGCAGATCAGGTGATGTTTGGAAAAACTTAGGTTTAGGCATTAAAAACAACTATTAAAATGCCCTTGAATAAAAGACGATATAAGCTTTAACCAAGTTTGATTTTACAAGAGTTAAAGATAATACCGAGAGAAATCAAAACGCGTGAATAATTTGTTCCTAAGTAGTAACTGAGGAGAGTATGGCACAAAGCAAACTGAAGCAACATGTTAAGTTTTATTGTGGTGAATTGATGGGAAAAAGAAGCTGTTTGTTTTAAACGAAACACTGAGGATTTTAAAAAATCGTAGCCTCGACTCTTGCGGGACGTCTGCGCGACAAATAAATGCAGCATTGGAGGCGTTGCAACACATTACCTTCCGCATTGCTAAGCCAAAGAAACCCTACACAATTGGTTATAAGTCCTGTTTCAAAACTTTAGTCAACAATACTGCGCACAACCAAGTTACCGAATTTGACAATGCTTTTGCCATCTGATCGAAAATAAAACATTCAACTTCGCACAGGAAATTTTAAGCCATTTTAATGCACTAGTTGCCTTTATCGCACAGGACTTTCCTGGAATGGAAGGACCGCACAAGCACATGTGCGCAAGCACGCTATTTGATTGAAGAAGGCTTTGCCAATGGCGACGGTGCGGCAGAAAAAAATAGTTTCTTGGACTGCGTGAAGGTTCAAACCTTAAAACCGACTTTGCAAAGAAGATATTGGAAACTCTTGGGCTAGCCGTCAAAACGGAAATCCCTATCTTTTCAAGAAATTCATCGTTTTTTTGATTCAATTTGTACAACTTATTAGTGTGAAATGGAATTTTCTGTAATGATGTTTCTAATAACGCATTAAGCTTGTGATTGACTGCGATATGAGTTGCTGTATACCCAACACTCTGCCTACGTTTGATTGCTGGACAGCGAAAAAAACGGCATCAACCTGTCCATTATTATATTTTCAGTGACGTTATTTTTTTCTAATAATTGAAGAAGAAGAAGAGGTGAAATTTGTCGTTTTTTTGAAATAAACCAATTGAAATCCTTCAGGTTCTTCTCAGAGGGTGATGATAATGGAAAGGTTGAGAACCCCTCAACTACCTTATCCGTGTTTTTGCTTCAGTGCTTGGAAAAACGCTAAATTTACGTCGAAATTGCTCAATAGGATAATTTTCGTTAACTGTGTAGCCGGCGGCCGGTTTGATTGGTCAAAATCAGAAAAACTCGCATCGCTCTGAAGATGGTCGAGCTGATGACACTTATTGACGTTTTGTAAGTCTCTGAGTCCGAAAGAGCACAGAAATAATAACAGCAATAAAACAGTCATCTCTTTTCCAAAAATCGAAAAGCAGCGATTAACAAAGAAATTTTGAAGAAAAAAACCTTTGTGAGGTTCTGCCAGGGTGCAATTAGCTGTTCTTCAGGCATGCACAGTCTAATCTCGTTCACTGCCAGGTATCCAGGGAGCAGACAGGCCTCAGGATCCAGTAAATGTTCTATGGTTTGGCATATAGCCTCCACCTGGAAAGATACACGAGACGGGAAATTTATTGCAACCAAATACCATTAGTAGCAAACAATGATCAAAGCCGCTAAGAAAGCAACGCACTTGCTGCTTGGCTGTGTCCCACGACGACATGGAGATTTCACGCAGCTTCGATAACATGACACCGAGAATGTTTCGGCACCCCTGGAAAATAAATCAGCTTCTGTGAAAATACCAAGTCTAAAATTGGGTATTAATTTTGTTTCTGGACGTTCTCCATAATTCCATCATGCATTCCATAAATTGCAATCAGAAAAAGGGAGGAAAGTTGAGATAAACGAAATACATCACAAACATTTCAAACTATGTGCACCTTGTAATCGATGAGATGGATGTATTTCTTGATTAGCATGTAAGTCTTGCACCAGTGAACCTTCTTCGTGTATACAAGATCGCTGTACTGCAAGTGGTCCAAGACGAACCTGCGAACACGCGTGAAGAGGCTTGATTTCGCCGCGAAACAAATCAAGCAGATGTGTTTCTGAAGTTACCCAGCCTCTTAGGAATAATAACGCAATCTATGTTTCAAACATTCTGCGAAATCTTAAGCGGAAGTCAGACTAATAGGTTTTGACCAGGTTCGTACTTGGGAGGCAGAAATCCGTTGCTGATGCAGGCTTCAAGAAAATCGAACATGAAATTCACTCTTCTCACGTTAGTTTCATTGTGAATGAATTTTATCAGCAACTGCAAAAACAGAAACAATGACCCACGAGCAGCTATGGACAGCATATTTTCTTATGAAAACTACGCTTCGTCAGTAATTGTCATATGCAGACCAGAAACACGCGAACGACGAGAAACCGGGCACGGGTTGTACGGACAGCAACCATGTACCATATGTGCGTGCCAGGACCCGCATGGGCTTGTGGTGGTCCCCGGATTGGGGCTACGAATCTGGTCCTATACCGTTGAGATATGCGGAGGCTGCCAGACCGGGCAAGAGAAGAAGCAAACTTTACGTCAGTTGCATCTCTCGCTGACGCACAGTGATTGAGGGCAAAAATGTCTCAATACAATGCACTTTTACAAAGCATCGAATTCAGCTTCTGAAAAAATCGGATGATATCATTGCGAGGAAGTGTCCAGACTGAGATGATTAACCACGGTGGCCCTGCGGGTCAGTATGCACCAGCACGCTTAGGAGCACTGAGTACGCTAACAATACGTCAGTACGCGACGGGTATGCGGGCTTTCGAGACGCAAGTCAAACACCGACGCGTGGCAAAAATTTGGAGAAATTTTCACGACGGTTAATTACGATTACATCTTATTGAACGCTGCATACTGACGTTTCAATGCTCTTTAGCTGACGTTTGATACACAAGCGGTTCAATCGCAACAGCAGCCAATCTTAACATAACGTTTAAGGCGAATCCAGCTGCTTAAGGGACGCTAGACAGGGCTTACGGCGTGCAGTGAGGTACAAGATAAGAAACCGAAAAAGGGCACACTCGCTGTGAAGGGCCGCCTTTTCCAGGAGACGTGATTTTGCTGGTTCGATAATAATCAACATCCTCGCTCTCTGTGGATCTGCCACTGGTCTGGACCTGCTATGTACGTGTATCTCAACAATGCACACTTGAAAAATGTATCTGATAAACACTATAGCGCATTAGGAAAATTTGTTGTTGTTTTTGTTAGGATGTTTTTCAAAACTAACTAAACATACCCATAAAGAGAGACCTTGCCAAACTTTTTATAGCAAGCACTAACTTTTACTTTTAAAAAATGTACTGATGCCTCACCCACCACAGTAATGAAATTAAGTATAACGCGTATTTCACATTGCATTAAATAGACATTTTTACCTCCTATCAAGAAACACAGTGGGGTAAATTTGCCTTTTACCGTGATTGCTCAAATTTAACTAACTTTGAAGCATGACCATGTTTCCTCTTTTGCAACCGTTAATTACGTATTTCAAAAACATTAATAATTCGGTTCATAACTTAAAACTGAAACATCATTACAGGTAGACACTGAAGTTACATTTGACACACCTTTTTATGAGCGAAAAATTTGAAGGAATAAGCGTCTTCGGTCAAGACTGACCGCACATGCGATATGGTGTTCACAAACAAACACCTGATAAACTTTTCGGTTCAGACATAGGCGCATAGTATACTGTACTAAGATGACCTATTGAACGTGAAGTGATCCTCAGGCAAGAAGTAACGGACCTTGAACTTCCTCTGCACAGTGTGTCTGCAACAGTTGCTATAGCAAAGGACTTACATTGCCCATGTCCAGCTCGAAAATACCGAAAAGTTTATCAGGTAGATTCCGGAGAAGTCGGGAATTACCAAATCTAAAAACCAACTAACACCAAACTTAGGTTTCCTATTATATTACTGGCCCAAATTTAATGGGTTAAACCAGTAGTTCCCAAACTGGGGGTAAATTACCCCCTGGGGTAATATGCGATTCTTCGATGGGCAACGCGGAACCAAAATCACAATGTTGCTCGGTATTATGAGTAATCACTGCAAAAGAAATTTTCGACCTGAAATGCGAAAAATTTTTATTGAGGGTAATAAGACAAGAATCGCTACCTTGATTTGGGTAACGGTTCGAAGAAGTTTGGGAACCACTGGGTTAAATTAAACCAATTTTTCGGCAAAAATAGCCAATTTTTGCTGTTTCGCAATAATTTGTTAATGAAAACTACTTTTCATGAGTATAATTTACCGCCGTGCAAGAATTCATTGTCCACGTGTTTTGGGACCAAGGAAAAAAGCAGTCCCACACACTGTTGTAACTATTCTAAAGGTCATGAATATTGCACGAAGCAATAGCAGCTACTATTACAGGTGCTCGTACCTTCACGGAAGAAACACGATCTTCATCGCTGAGAGTTTTATAAAATGTTTGAAACTGTTCAACACAATCCGAGAGTCTCCTTTCATGTTCGTCACGTGACAGATTCACAAATCCCGTGAAGACTTCCACAATGATATCGGTTCTCTGTAATGGCGTTAAAACCATTGAAAAAGATCCAAAGACTGCGCATATTTCCAGCAGATCGCAGACTAAAACGAACAAATCCGACGAGCATACAGCTCGATGTGTCGTAGTGCCACTGCAAATCATGCACAATAATAGCAACAGCCGTAACAAGAAAACAGTAACAGGCGATAGTGGGCAATATAATTTTTCTATCATGTCAAATTTCCCTTAGTTCTACGGACATTGACATATGCTCTGACATTACACCACGAGTGTACTGTATCATGCAAACAAGGGAATCAATAAGCCCTTCACGATCACAACCCTGTCTAATCTTGGTGCTTTTTTACCTAGATTTAGCATCGAGAAAGCATAATTGTTTGAACAAAATAGTTTAATGTTATCAAAATTTGACAAAAAGTGTGGTAATTAGTGGACAAGTAAAACTTTCAACACCAAGGTTAGGGTGAGTCGAATTTACTTATTTGTTGCACCCTTTGTTACCTATGTTTGGTCATTCCTAATAAAAATGCTGTATTTAGATCAGTGGTTCCCAAACTTTTGTGTCCGCGGAACACTGCAAGGTTATTTTAAGTGGGCAAGGAACCTCCGCCAGAACTGCCAAGTAATTATAAACGCTTTTTTCACCCAAATTCCCGTGATTAAGGTTTCGTACTTTAAACAAAATTATGCACAATAAAAGTAACCATAAAGCATAAACAGTTCAACAACATAAGCACGTCTCAGTGAGAGCAATTTATTTGTTTTCCGGACTGCAACAATTCTGAAAAGTTCGGCTTAATAACTGATAGTTGAATTCTTATATCCGCTGTAGCGTCCAGTCTGGCGCGATAATGGTTTTCGTTTGTGCATATCGGGAAAAACCTGATGCACATAAGTATCGTGACGACACTGCGCATCAACAATGAGCAAAACGGGGGAAAAGGAAAGCTAGATCAAACGATACAGCTGCTGCCACATGGCGCCCAAACAGTTAAAGTACATATCAGCAGTTCTTGCTTAAAACTGGAAAGTATAGTTCGTGGAACCCTTTAGATTTGACTATGGAACCCTAGAGTTCCGCGGAAACCACTTTGGGAAACGCTGGTTTAGACTTCCAGAGTTATTTCCTGCAAAATTGCAAACAGCTTTTGTTCTGCTCAGACAACTACATATAACTGCTTTTGTTAATTTAACTAATGTTACTTAGCATGATGCTCAACAAACGTTTGCTGTTTAAACTGAGTTAAAACATGGCTGAGTTTCAATTGTTAAATCCCAACGTTCCAACACTCGCATAGGAAAGGTTGACAACCAATGTCAAAGAAAATATAAAAGCTGGTAGCCTGAAAAAGCAAAAAATACCAACACAGACCATAATAGCATTCACACGCCTGCAACACTTACCAGCACATCCTTGAATATATTGTTTAATTGAGTTTCAAGCTGAATAGCCATTAAAGTTCACTGCAGTAAACTAAGACAGAATTGGTATAATAAAACTGCTTAAGAGAAAATATTGAGTTCAGAAAGCAGTGAAAAGGTGAATAAAAACAGTAAAATATTATACAAATTTTGATTTGAAAAGAAGTGTGCATACATGGAGGGATGCTGGAAGGAAGAAGCTAGGTGGATGGAAAATTGAGGGCACCAGTTGTTATTAACAAACTAGCTAATACATAAATATTGAGAATGTATATTATGCATTGCTATATTTTGCACACTTTATGTACTTTTAAATTACTGTCCATTTCAATACTCAAAGCAAAAATGGATACATAATGAAGATAGCGACTTTTACACATCTTACATTATAATTCTGAGTTCAAAGATAACAGATATTGTGATTTGTTCAGTACATGATAGTGATAGAGAGCATGATATCATGCATTGTCCAGATTTAAAAAATTGCCATTGCCTCTGATGTCCTTGTAAATGCTCAGGAGGAAATGATGCATTTCCAGCACCTCTACATGCAAGGATGCATAAAAATATTCATCACAACACTCTTTGTTCAGTGCAATGCATCGTAACAGTAATAAAGTAGGTTTACATACAATTGTTCAGCAAATATTACAACACTTGATTGACCTGGTAATGAAACGAAACCAGTGCGCAAAATACTTTACAATTTTCAACAAAGTCATGGTTTAAGGAATGAAAATAAAAAACATCCTAAACAAACTGCTCTTCTTTAGCATCCTCAGTGTACTATTGAAGTCAGGTATAAAAGCAACATACAAAAATATACCTGTTTGCATGTGAATGCGATGCTGGCATATACATACCATATATACAATGAGATGAGAGCATACTATTGCACTAATAAAGTCATACAATTTAGCAAAGTGTTTACGTGCAGTTTTTTACTTACGTTGTTTTGACACGACACTCATTTTTCTCTACTTAAAAAACGTACATACATCAGCAAGGATTTCATTCTCTATTTTTTCTGTAATTTTATCTGTCACTAGGTTTTGCTGTTTGCGGTCATCATGCATTTTTGATACATTGATTTCATCAGGTTGGTTCGGTTTTTGTATCAGAGTGGAAACTGCTTTAGATTGTATTATAGAATGTCCATCACTTCCATTCTTTTTATGTGAACATTTTCCACTTATGCTGTCAATGTTTGCTTCCTGAAGCTGATCATCAAAAACTACTCCACGTTTATTTGAACTGGACTTTAATTTAGACAAAATTTTTGCTTTTTTCTTTCTCATTTGATGTGGGGAGATTTTCCTTTTAGGAATACCAGAAAAATAAATTCTGTTTGCATGGCAATTTTCCTTTATACTCTGCATCACTCTTGAAGACCCAGAGAGAAAATCATCAAACTGATGCATATTTGCACGAAAAGAACTCTCCATGCCATTTCCTTGCTTTCTACCAGGAATAACAGGCTTGACAAAACCTGGTCTTATAACTCTAACGAAGTCTGAAAGTTCTGAAAAATTACTGTGATTACTGTAAGGAACAATATACAAGGGACAATCAAGACCTCCTATATTTTTCGTTGAGCCACCAAACATGGCTGTTGGTCTAATTCCAATTGTAGGCATCTCAAGATTCATTGACTTGATAACCTTACGATTCAACTGATTATATGGAATTGCATTTAAGCGACTTGACCTCCCCTCTTTGAACACATCAGGTAACTCTAGCAGCTTCAATACTTCCAGTTTAGCAGAGTCAACAAACATGAACTCTTTCAATTCTGATGCAATAAAAACAAGTAGATCTTCATGGCCAATCCATGACGTTCCAATAAAAATTCGATGGCTTGGGTGCTTTTTGCACAAGCATTTCACTAACTGCTTCACTTCGGATCGTGATGGAAAGTGACATGAAGGTTCACAGTAAGTATTATCCAGATACAGCAAATCAACTGAAGTATTCATATCAACAAAAGTCTGTGGAATGCCTTGATCAAATCGAAAATCACCAGTGTAAAGAATCCTGCAACTGTCACTTTCGAACAAGAACATGCTAGAACCAGGGCAGTGATTTGCTGGTAACAATTTTACAGTCACTTTGAAATCATTGTCACCTAATATGTATGGCTGATTTTCTTCAAGAACTTGAATGAACTGTGGCAAAATATTGAACTTATGCCTAAGCAACCTTCCAGTCATATGAGAACAGTAAATAATAGAACGCCATGATGAAGAAAGTCCTACAGTGTGGTCTGAGTGCATGTGTGTCAGAAAAAAAAGCTTTACTTTGCTCAGAACTCTTTGCTGGAAACAATCCACTGCTACAGGCATGCCATGCAAAATACATCCATTCATGATATGCACCAATACTGTATCTGTGTGGTTAACAACTTTTTAAATACTTAAAAACAAAAGCAGCAACTTAAAAAAATCTTATCTGCAACAATGCAACAAACATTTTATGATAATTTTCATATCATTAGCTTTGTTGCAACTCGCAACAAGCGTTGTTATAACAGTTTTCATATCACAAGTTTGGCATTGGCTGGACACTTGGTTATTCAAATTCAACAATAAAAATTTCCTACAAGCTTTATTGATTGATCAAAATACTACTAACAGAGCGATTTAAATAAACAGCATTTGGCAGAGAGGCTAATGGAGCAAACAGAAATTTCACAGCCAATTCAGTCGATTGCATATTAGACTTATTACTTGATATGATACCAGTAGGTGTTTTGTGTTGAAATAATTAAATGGTGGCATGACTTTACAATAATATGTATTACATCATCACAGGCACAATCTTTCAGAAAGAAATATTGGTCACCCAACTGAACAATGAAGTATGACTATAATTTTGGACACATGGTAATCCTCTGTAGGTGTTCTTTAACTTAACTCTTCCAACTCCCTAATTTGGCATGATATGCAACGCACATGCATTTTAGGTAGGCGGGTGTACTTATGTGTTTGAGAGAGAGTTTATTGGCACAAACATCAAACAATTTCTTTGGTGAATAAAACCACAATGTAACAGAAATGCAGTAAGAAAAAGAAAACATCTAGGAACAGAAAAGTTAATTGCATGTTAATAAAATATAAGTGAGGGATAAAGAATTTTGCAAATGGTGTGAACTCCACATTTCAGACAAAGAGGTTTGGTGAAAGACTTCATGGAAACTATACTGCCAGGAGTCAGCCCTGCTAGCAGCATAAACCAACTAAATTGAAAACGTTTAAGTGAAGCAGAAAAATGAAGTGATAAAACGCAATAGTTTGAACATCACAGACAGAAGAAGTTGGTAACAAACAATGACACCAAAGAAAAACAATTTCAAATCACAGAGGGTGAAAAGCATGCTTATGTACAGGAAAAGTGTTGTGAGCAGGGCTGTGGATACAGAACTCACAGATTTCTAGCTCCAAGCGTTTGAGAGTTTTTGGCTCCAGCTCCGGAGTGACTTGGTCCATTGAAAACTGAAAACCATTGTATTGTTTGTAAAACTCGCCTGCCCCACCAACTAGGGTTCCAGTTTAAGCTTTTGTCTCAGGCTCCAGCGATCCAAAATTGCTTGTGCTCCGGCTCCACAGCCCTGGTTGTGAGCACTAGAAAGGGTGAGGGATACTATGAAAAGAGGCACTAAGTTATATGCACACATACTATAGAAAAATGGAACAAACATACCAATGAAGACTCAACTGGTTTACTGGCAGCTTGACAAGACATTTCTGTGTTGTTTTCCAAATGAAAAAGATGAAAGGGACTTCCAGGTTTTAGGAATTTCAGAATAAAGTTTAAGTCCAATATAAACTAAAGAAAACCAACTCAGAGATATTTTCATTCTAGGTAAATGGTAGCTTTGCAAAGAAGCAAGCCTTGTTTGATAATTGTGAGCTGATGTAATCTTACAAAATTCAAATTCAAAGTGTTCAGGTAGTTCACCATTATCCAAAGAGCGCATAAATTTGGAATGAATTTTTTTAACTGAGCACTTAGGAGTAGAATAGCTATTACATTTTTCGTTGTAATTGAAAGCTCACAGCTTTATTCTACAAGCAATTCAGAGGAAGTGGGTCTATTGGCTTTTCCCAATAAAGCATTGAGCATGTTAGATGAGATGGAAAAGGAATAAAATCAACTCTCTGAGCAGAGAAATAATAAAATGTTTCAATTTGAATAAAATTCCAAATTATTTAGGAAGCAGTGTGATTATCTCTTCTGTTTGAACTTCCCAATTAAGTTTATCATCAGGTGTATATAATGCCAGAATATTTTTAATTACTTTGATTTGATGTTGTTTCATTTTTGATACAAACAGAAAGATATTTATTGTTAGGGTGTTGTTTATGAGCGAGACATCGCTTTTGGAATAATTGACACACCATCTGTGTTTGTCAATATTTTAAGTTCATCATTTACAAGTCTTGTAATTTTTTCCTGAAATAAAAAGGTTGATAATTTATATCATTCTATTTCAATAAGAGTTGATGATGGCTACCTAGTAGGTGAAATATGTACTCTGCAAGATCTTAGTGTCTGATTCTTTGCTGGGAAAAGATTCCTTTTGATAGTGTTGATATTAACAGTAGGGATGCCCAAAATAGAATTTCGAATCCTTGAGATTCAGAATCTCGTCGAAACCGTATTTCATAATTGCAATATTTTTGGGTCAGTGGATTCGAAAATCAAAAGGCAATTCACAGGAGAAAAGAATTTCGCTTTTGAGAGGAATGCAATAAATGCACGCCAACTGCATGAAGGCCGACCCATGGCCGCATGGATACAAGTGAGAACTTAACGCGCTGCTTGGGGGGTGTGCGCTGCACATGCGCGCGCGCGCTTGTCTTGCGAGAACAAAGGCAAGACGATAAAGTTCGCCGAGAAAGGTAATCACGTGTCTTGCCGCAGTGCCTATCGACTCCAGGCAGTAGGCAGAGGCAGTATCAGTATGGTGAAGCATGGTGAACTGCAGTCACTGTTCGCACTTGGAGCAGAAGGCTCTTCAAGTGAAGACGAGTCTTGCCTGGATGACTGCAATAGGCCAACTGCAGAAATTCAATCATTTTTGAAATTAAAAATCCTTCGTGACAAACACATGGTTTGCGAATGGTGGGAGGGAAACAAATCACAGTTTCCACTGTTGTACAACTTTGCTGCCAAGTACTTGGCGATTCTAGCCACTTCTGCTTCTTCTGAGCGTTCGTTCTCGAAAGCGGGATCAACCATTGGCAAACTCAGAACAAGGCTGACAGGACAGCATATTGATGAAATCAATGTTCTTCATTGCAATTCTTCACTGCTGTGATTTTTATCAATGAAATTTTCAATAAAAATA
>Ga0210059_1010761_pt1 | contig 14087 bp, 8 predicted proteins | sample Ectturendosymbi2_FD_188042 | JGI IMG/M metagenome (GOLD analysis project Ga0210059, IMG submission 188042) | Ecteinascidia turbinata endosymbiont from Florida, USA - Sample 2 (SPAdes) (version 2) | ecosystem: Host-associated > Tunicates > Ascidians > Unclassified | place: Key West, Florida... | reverse complement strand
AATAAAAAATGACGTTGCATTTTTTATGCCAGCTCTATACTCCATCTCTCGCGTTGGTGTGGGGAGGCCTGGTGCGTGGATATCATGAGTAGACATACACTGGGCTCTGAAAGACTTGTCTGCAACGGCAGCACTACAACACAGTCATTTGCAAAAATTTCAGCTTTAGAGAAATGTATCAACTCTCACCTCATGGAGGCATACGTTCTACGTGGGAAAACAGGTGGAAAACCTTTATTAGTTTGCACAAAAGAACCAACGCAGCAAGACTTGGCTAAACGCTGGCTGGTGCGATTGTTTGCTATCGTGGCACTTAACTCACGAAAGGATTGGCTTGCTAATTTTGAACCCTAAAATTAACTCAGAAAATCCTCACGACATATTTCGTAAATAACCTTTTGAACTAAAAGAACATCGAAAATCTTTCTGCACGTAAGTGAGAAATGCTAGGCTAAAGCTGTCTTACTTGGGACAAACACCTTTTGTGAAAAGTGAAAATGTTTCTGTAAACATGTGACATAATGCAAAAAGCAGTGAAACTGTAGATTAGGCGCTGCGTGGCTTATACAGTTGCTGCGGAAGCTCGTTGCGAGCGCGTTTTGTGATTGGGTATTGATAACCTGCTTCGTACATTACGATAGATTGCTAGCGGTGTTAACATTGTTGAAGCAATACAGCATGTAGTTGTGATTCGTTATTTGGAAGTGGATTGTTGTTGTTTTAGAAGGTTAGTTTTTGAAGTCCTCCTAAAGCAAAGTTTTCTCCAGTGTTCATCAAAAATGGGTTAGTTATTTTTAGAACCGTCGCCAGAAAGTCTTCAACAGGGGCATTACGTTTGTGCAGGGGGGGGGCTTGACATTTGACGAAATCTACTCATGCATAGTGTTTTATACTTCAATTTGGGGGGCTAAGCCCACCAAAGCCCCCAGTGGCGACGGGACTTGTTATATTGAACAAGAAGGGGGAAAGCCACTGAGTTTTGGGAAATAATCAGCATTGCAAATTTTGCGGACATGCTGGCGTCCGTTTCCGATTGTTTGAACCAAGTATACTCAAGTCATTCATAAGCAGGTGGTATATTTTGATTAACTAGCAAGATCAACGCGCAAAAATTAAATTCATTTTGGAAAAAGAATGCTTTATCACAGAACACCAACAATCTTCTTTGGTAAGCGAGTGTATACAAGAGTGTAGATTAGAGTTTACGAATATTTGTTTAGCAAATAACCCTCGTATGGAGACATGGGGCGATTGTAGCAAAATGTAATCGATTACGATTACTTGCCACCTGCTCGTTTACGATTACGAATAAACAAAACCACAATGTAATCGATCACGATCACATTGAAAGTAATCACGATTACAATCGAGCTTACATTTATATTGAAACATCTTCAGAACAAAAACAAATCCCATTTGCATGGTTTCATGTAAGTATATTTTAATACAACGTAGGATGGTAATGAATGCAACAAACGAAATTACTAATCTTTAAGTATCAAGCACCGGAAAAACTTACAATAATTGTTTAATGAGACATTCGTGCAGTCGACACAGCAGTGGCGTAACTAGTGGTTTGAGCTACAGGGAAAACTTAGCTGAAAGAGGCCAACTGGCCTCTGCATGTGAAACTTGAGAAATAATAGTGAATCCGGGTGTGGATGGCTATACTGAAACCCCAAATCAACGAAAAATCTCTGTAAAAAGCAAAAAGACGACAACATACTGAAAACCAAAAGAATACTTAAACCGAAATGTAACCTAAGTGGGTGCCTGGTTTTTACATTTAGTTAGCCAGGGGAGTCAAAATTCCCCCTCATCCCTCCCACCGGTTACTCTACTGCAACAAACACTTTAAATATTAATTAAACAAAAATAATCAATGTTTAAAATCTTTATTACAGATGATAAGCACCAAGGCTTCAAACCTTGAACAGTCATACGACATCTATCAGGCAGAACATTGGTCCAACAAGGCTAAAAATTCGTTTGTTAATAATTTCAAATTTGCTAACTACTTCTTCTAACTGCGGGTTACGATCGTCTGCAAGCCAGCATAGCATTGTTTAGATTTTAATTTGAAATGAATGAAGAGTGGTGGCAATATAGCCCGGCAACTGTCTACTGGACCAAAAGTCAATGGTCAACAAAACCTCACTGATTTCGTTGAGCTTTTTTTAGCAGTATCTGGTTGACCACGGATGAAATGTTAGTTTTCAGTGTTGTGGAAAAGTACTTTCGACTTGGATTAAACGAGCTTATTCCTCTCAACAAAAATTAATTTACTGTATATAAATTACTGTACTAATTATATATATAGCCTACTCCAGCACTTACATTCATAAGTTTACTCTGAATACAGCATATATCAATAAAACCAACACCTCTCCTCGTAATGTCCCGTATTCTGTTAACAAAGTATCAACCCGTTTTTAAGTAAAGCTTTTTTTGTTGCTACGTCTCACAAGACTCGCTACTTTACTTCTGGCGGCCAACATGAGGGTAGCTGCAAAATAGTGAGAATTGGCTACAAACGTTGTTGCTTGCCGCTGGAATATCTGGATTTATCGCACACAGATGGGAAAATAGTCTCCCCTGAAACATAACCATAACAAACGATGATAAAGGAGGAAACCCAGTCAACACAACTGCGATTCAGCGCGCAGTGATGTAGGGTGAAGATATCCAAGTTTAATCGTGAACGTAATTGTCAATTACGGTTAAATTGGCAATGTAATCGATTGCGATTACGATTACATTTCATTTTTGGTCAATTCAATCGATTACGATTACTCAAAAAACCGTTATCGATTGACGATTATGATTACTCCATGTGTGCTCGTATGCACTTGGATATACTTGAAGGTAATTCAGTAACGTGCCTCCATAAGGAACAACCCCTAACATCTGTAGTCAAACTCGTGGATTCCGAAGCTATTAATAATGTGCCAACAGGGGATGAGGAGTTGTTGCAAGTTTAAATCAATTCAAAGGATGCAGAAAGTTGCCTTCTTGGGGAATAAAGGGCTCAAGGGGTTGTCTTCCCTTAAATCTCCTGTGCATAAAATTCTATCGAAAATTGTTGTTGTTGGAAATTGTTTTTGTGCGGAAATCAAGTCAGAAAAACAAACTTTATATTTGATATTCCAGCAAAAATAAAGCTCCACAAAAGCAACGCAGTCGAAGCAGTAGCGTAGCCAGCCCAAAATTTGGGAGGGGCCAAAATGCTTGATTTTTGGCAAATAACACTATTTCGTTTGGGATGCCGCCTCTCAAAGCATAAAATGACAATACGTTTCTAAAATTTTGAAGGGCATGCCCCCCTAACCCCCATGGATGCGCCTATGAGAAAACCAATCAATAAGTTGTGTTAGCAAATCATTTTCATGTAATTTACCCATTCTCAATTACGAAAAAATTCTTTTGTGTCAGACTTACAACCAAAAGCAAGCACTTCATACCGCACTAATGTCACAAGAACTTCTGAAGCTATTCTAAATAAATACAATTACCATAATTTTCAGACTGCTTTTCAGGAAATGAATAGGTTCTAAAGTGTCAAAAAACGACAAGAAAACAAACTTATTTGTTAGGCGTTGCACAGTCGTTGCACAGTCGTTGCTTAACGTGGATGGCACCCTCGATATAGATGTCTATGACATTATTTGATGCAAATAAACGAATCTGACACCCCCGGGGCTACGGGCCTGCCTTACTAGCGAAACGTTGTCACTGAAAACAAGGATAGAAAGAAACACACGAATTGTGGTTAAAAACAATGAGTAAGAGCGGAATACATTTGCAAATTTGAAAGGCTGTTACATCAAAGACTTCAAAGACTGGTGTCGTAACGCATTCGGGGGCAATGCCCTCCCACAATTTTTGCTGTGCCCAGAAACTTATTTATTAAAACGTATAATAAAAACAAAATCTTGACCCCATAAAAATGTATTGCCCCCAAGAAAAAACCTTAAGACCTGCCTACGGGCCTGTAAGGTTTGTCTTACGGCGTTTTACAGGACTGAAGATTTGTTCAAATACACGAAACAAGTTTCCCTGTGATATAATTTATGATGGATTTACTTTCGACATTTTGTTGCTTACATTTTTTGAAAAATAGATATGCGCAAGTTCGAAACATCGCGAAAGTATGAAAGCAGAGACAAGCAGGCAGATGCCTCAGAAGCCTGCCACGATGCTAAAGCTGGTTTTGTTGTATAGCTTACTAGGAAATGTTACATTTAATAATTTTAAATGTCATATTACGCCTTTGTATAAATCCTCAATTCTCTGAGACCTCTGAAAATTCGTATCGATTAGAATTAGCTAAACCAGGGGTAGGCAAACAGCATCCCGCGGCCCATATGTGGCCCGCCACACCGTTTTTCCTGGCCGGCGGAAGCATTCAGAAAATATGTTCGAATCTAAAATTTCCACCAATTTATCACAATAGAGGGCTGAGGCTATCTTGAACCGAGACTTGCTTCTATTTAATTTTCATCGACTTGCTTTTTCCAATAGGTTTGCGGGTATGGGCCTCCGCTAAATGCAGCTTTCTCAAAGTGGCCCCCGAGCCAAATTAATTGCCCATCCCTGAGCAAAACGGATGCATAAATTTTACCGTGAAATGCTCCCAGCGCCTTTGAACGACCTGTTAACGGCTGAATCTGATGTTCATTGTCATATTACAAGATATGCAACCAATCAAAACTATGTTATACAAGTTTCAAAATACGCTTGTAGTAAGTCAAGTTTTTAACGAGGAGCTACTTTTTGGGTAAACGCAGAACACCACTTGAAGGATAAGTCTCATAATGCCTTCAGCGAATCATACCGAGCATTTTTATAATTGCAGTAGGAATAAATCGCAGACGAATTGACTGCCTGACATATCCTGTTTAATTTTTAGAAAATAAATATTCACTTCCTCTGTCTCGTCGTTTAAAATTTGTTGGCATGCTTTTCTGCATGGTTATGTGGTTTGTAGGATGGCACTTGGTATATAAAGGTAACTTAACTGCTGATCTGGTCCTTATCTCAAGTCCGGTTCAATGTGATAGGTGTTTTTGTTTGCGCATGTATGTAAGATAGTTAATAAAAAGTTTAAAATTGACAAGTAACTGCAGTGCAGAACGCAAGTGCTTGCTAGTATAGTGCACCGCGGCGGTGTGCCGTGCATTTTGCTTATTGTTAAACTTGCGCCGAAAGCAGATACAGGCTTTAATCGAATGTGAGTTTAGGATTAGCGGACATAACCAGAAATCTGAAGATTTCGAAACCATACAGGAAAAACTAAACACTTACAGTATTTCGACAGAATGCTTTAAAGCAGTGGTCGCTGGCCTGTAGCCCGTGTGCCTATTTATTGTGGCTCGCGGTCAAAAATAGAAGCGATAGTCGATTGACAAAATACGTCGTTCTCTCCCTTCATTTTTGTTATAATAAGTAAGCTTATTCTAAGGATACAGTTACTCAATGAGCTCGCAGTCTCCTTTCACTAGCATCGTTTTATTCAACCTCGATCGACTGCATTCATTCTGAGACTGTGGCATTTTTTTCTAATTTCTTCCTTGCTAAGAGTTTACTATGAACATTTGAAAGTCATGTTAAAAAATGGTAATATTGTCGCATTACTTGAATACCGGTATGTTTTGACATAATGTTTCATATGTTCAATATACCAGCACATCTTGTTGAAGTTTGATGCACATTAATTAGCCTCAATTTTTATTTATTTGAAAATAGTTTTGCAAGTCTTAGGGGCCCCAAAATGGGTTTTGTTCCGCCTAAAAAGAATTCTTTTGGAGGCTCTGCCTACATCTCTGTCTTGCAGCCAAACACAGTACAATCCAATGTAACCATATTCATGTCTGGTTCAATTTCCACTGCTTCCCGGTTTACGCTTTTGCCAAACTAGCTCAGCAAAGAGAGCAATTTTACTGAAAGTGTTACTCAGAAATACGCAGAAGGTCTCTGAAATATCATCTCAAGGAGGAAATACCTCAAAGAATAGCATTTGTGATTTTAAGCAATATTCCCAGCAATCGAGAATCTGGCCCTTTAACAAAAGCATAAAATGGCAAATGAATAGTTTAAAACCCTGTTTAGGAATCCTGGGTGGTCCACCATCACACAGGGGCTTCTTTTTTGTTGATTTTGTATGGTGTACTTAGAAAAATGTCAGAAACCTGTGTTTCTACGACTTTTACTGATTTTCAGAGACAAGTGGAATGGTGCCAGAGTTACTTTACAAAAATGTCATTTAAAGCCTGTAGAAAATTGGGGCACTATACTACCAAGCGTTACCTGTTGTATAGCAAGTTTTTTGCACCTGACTACCTTAGCATTTTATATATAATTTTAAGCGCAAAACGTGTTTGGCCAAATATGACTACCGAAACCTTATACTGTATATGAAGAGTCTTCTTACACCATGACTTGAAATGAAGAAAAACGAAGCTAAAACGCGAATGACGCTTTCTACGCACAACAAAAATTCCTCTGCACAAAATCTCCTTTTTGGGGGTACAGTCAGGGATATCTAGAACTCCTGGATATCTAACTTGTATGCTATGTATGTTCCGCTGCGCAGATAGGATGTGGATGTGAAAGTGATTAAAAATGGACGTCAGGAAGTCAAAAATAGTTTGGTCAGGAAATAACGGATGCCACATGTCCCAGGAAAACGTAATCAAACTTTGGCTGCATTGCACCCATAATTTCTTGACTCGTATAGCGGTTTCCTGAGCAGGGTTCGTGGTTGGTTTGAGGCAAAATGTTTCAAATAAATGTGGCAACCGGAAAAGACTGATGATACTAAAATTATCTCACCCATATGTATCGGGATACGACTGAATTCGAGTCATCGTTTTCTCGTCGATGTGAATCGTATCGCCATTCGTAAGTTTAAATTTGGCTTCTTCAAATGGAAATAGCGCTGGGTTGGGCGCCCCATCTGCAGCTAAGAAAATCCCGGGATATCCCTTTGCGATCCGGTAAGATTCACTGCAAAGAGGCCAAAAGTTTAAGCGTATAACAAGCAGTGATAGAGAATATTTGTCATAATCTGGTCAACACATCGCATTCTGAAAAGATTAATAAAGGAATGTATGTAGACCTGCGACAAATTTTACAATACTTTCTTTATTTTGCAAACTTACTTGACTCGGTTCTGTTGCATCTTAAGCACTTCTTCTTTGAAATACCTGTGCAAGTTGGTTTGGTTTGTTATATTTTATCGCAACGATTGCGTCTATATAACCAAGCAGAATGGCAACATACAGGTGGAGGAAACCGGGATGTAAGAAGGCTTAGCCCATAAACTTTGAGCAAACTGCTCAAGAAAGTTTGTTATATGTTGATCAAATCTAATATGTCATCCTAGTTGTGAAATATGCGAATTTTGAATAACGAATGACATAAAACAGCTAACTGACCTTCACCTGATGAAACACATTCACCTGATGAAATATATTCACCTATGAATGGGGTCTTTTTCTCAGTAGAAATCTCTCATACACAACTAAACTGGCTTGCGTATGATAACCTACGACTCAACCAACGCTGTGTAAAATGGGAAACAAACACAAGCACTTTTACCCTCTCCAAGTTTCCAAACGTGTAATGCAAACATACATTGATGTTAATGCAAAGACTTGAAACGACAGCCTTTTGTTGCGTGAAATGCAAATCGAGGGAGTTGAAGCCTCAGGAAACCAAACGTTTCAAGATTCTGAGGATCCGAAACAATTTAACACATCATAAAACCCACTGCAAATACATGCTTTTTTCACAGCAAAATTTTATTTATTATTTGGAGGAACTGAGTTTAAGTATCATGAAGTGCACCGTCCACTAACTCCTTTAGGCAGTTGGTGCAGGCGTTGTTGAGAATCAAGGTCTTCAAATTTATCAAAGATATGTGGAGTTTTGAAGTTTTTTCAAGGCACTCACTGACTGAAGAGGATAAAGCATCTGTACTGTATGTTCAGGTTTCAGCAGCGTAATTAGTTTAAAAACATCCACAGATAGAAAAGGTTCAATCTCTCCAAGTCTAAAGCTTAAAACCATTTTCGTTACAAAGCTCAAACACTTAACGTTTCGTTGAAGTTGAGACAAAGAGTCATAAACACACACTCTGAGATTTGTTTTCACACAGAGTTACGCGTCAAAACTAACACCAACGCTGCTTACTTGCTGTAGTCCATAATTCAAAATCGACAGAGGCTGTTTTCAGTCAACACAAGAAATCGTTTTTCCAACTGATCTACTTCTAGATGCTTTGAAGAATGAAAATGATTTTAGATAAAAGAGATGTTCTATAGAGTATTTTCTAGACGTGCTGACTTTTTTGCTCAGCAATGTAAAAAATAATGGATCGATTACACTACAGTAAAAGTGCTATACTCAGTGGCGTACGCAGAAACTTTTCATGAGGGGGTTCATTCAGTGGCGTATGGTGGACATTTGTATTTGGTGTGCGTTGTATGTGACGTCACAATCTGACATATTCATTTTTCCAAACCAAGGTTTTGGCGAAGTTAGTTGACATAATATGCATATTCTTCTACACGCGCTCCTCTTATTTTATGTGTCATTGCACTGAATATAAACTATCAGCGCTCCAAGTTAGGACATCGGAGGAAAATACACTTAACGCTAAGACAGAGCAGTTCATAACTGCAAAAATATCAGGCTGCGTATTAAAACAGGAGAGTAATACACACTCACTATTGCGTCAATTTACAACTACACAACGAGGCTGCGCTATTGGCTAATGCCTTGTTGAATACGAGCAGTCGAGCACAGAAAGTTTGCGGCTGGACTGGCTGGAGTACACCCCGGTTTGCCAGATCGAATCTTGCTAAACTACACAAGAATTGAGAATGCGCATAAAGTACGCAAGAAAACTTTCGATTTTTTGTTATGCATAAAAGTCCAGCGAAGTTGAAGTTTTCCTTTTTCCCTGCTAGGACATTATCAAATGCCTAAATGCTTCTATGTTAACATTTGCTGTTTTTGAGCTTTTTCAACAGTTCTATCATGCTACAGAAATTGCTAATGTAGCCAATGCGGTCAGCGCTTGCGCTGATCAGCCATAGCAGACAAAATAAAGATAATTGTCTTGAATAAAGTGAACTGTCGTGGAACACAATCTTTTAAACATGCGTAGTGGACGAAAGGTCTGCGAAAAGTGGTGAGATTGTTTCTGGATGCAGAATATAACCCAGATTCCCACCAAAACCTAATCATTTTTTTAGCAGAAGTTGCGAATGGGAAAATCAACAAGCAAAAAGTATGCGAAACAATTAATCCCCTTTGCGCAGATAATAAAGTTTTTGTAAAATATCAAGCTCAAGGGGGGTTTAACCCCAACCCCCCCTTGCGTGCGCCCTTGCTATATTGCCAGAAATCGGTTCACAGGCTAGCATTGTGGTAGAGTTGATAATAACAGGAATCGATTTTAAATGCCGTCGTCATAAAATCGATTGCTTAACTCCCAGAGTTGTAATCAAGCAATATCAAAAATGGGATCCAACATAATTTCGAATTCAAAACTATTTAATGGTCTGTACACATAGGAAAAAAGCAAAACATTAGCCATCCTCAGGATTAGCAGATTTTGCTTATAATATTCGGACCATCTTCTCTTTTTTTTCTTTATCTCCTTTGATAATTTTTTTTCCTATTTGTTTTTTATCTTCAGACTCAAGGGCGGTAACAAACAAGTTACAACAGAAAATATAGCCTAACCAACGCATTTGCAAGATAAGGAATTGCGTACATATTTGACAGTACGGACAAGGAGTGAACGGGAGCAATATTTGCCTGACTAGTACAGAGCGCGAATGAACGCACAGTAGACTGCAGAATTGTCAATTCTAACACGTCATGAAAAAGCGTCAGATATTGTGAAAAGTTTAAGACTTGCCGAAGTTGTGAGACACTTGTAGAAGTAACAAATATTCGGGCTTGTGAAATTACAAAACAAATTCACAAGCAGGGATACATCACCCAAAAGTTTTGGGAAACCTTGATGAAAACTAAACTAGTCGTCACCTGTTGTGATACTGTGGTGACAACGAAGTGCTTATGGAAAAAGTTGAATTAACTTGCACACTAATCTTTTCATTTCCAACGATTTAACTGCTGGACTTCCCAGAATACATATTTCGACTATCTTCTAGTGATTAGAAGAGTTTTCTTGTAACTAAAAGAAGACCAGAATCCAGTCTTTGCATACAATTTCTAACTGTTGAAGAATGTACATTTACCGTGAACAAATCAAAACTTTTCAATCCCAGAACGCATCTGGCAACGTGCACGAGGGGATCTAAGATGTTGCAGGATGTTGCTACGTTGAAAATTCAACTACTAGGTTTGTCTTTTTACTCTATTAGAATATACAACCCACCATCATACAAAGCAGCAGAGCTGTTTATATCAGTTTAGACCAGTGGTTCTTAACCTTTTCTTTACGCCTCCCTTAAGTAAATTTTGTTTGTTTCAAGCCCTCTGACTTTAAATAAGTTGTGAAAGCAAATGTATTTATTAGTAAATTTATTGATCAAACTTTCCATGTTGTAGAGCGCGTACGGGCTCGCGCACCGTTGGAAATTTATTAACGCCCCCCTGGCGAGGCGGGCCCTCCAGTTAAGAACTGGTTTAGACTTTAGACTGAGAACACGTGCAATTTCTATAAAACAACAAAACCAAAAGATAGCTTAATTATTTATTTTACAGGTAAATCTTTTTCACAGCTTGGTTGACTGAGTGAATTGACTGCTCTAAGGAGAAAATTTGAGGCAGTTTCCCACATATCACCATCATCACACAGACACGCTATTTTAACAAATGTGTTAATTGCTCATTGTCTGTCACACAACAAGCCAAAGCATTGGGACTTGAAAAGAGTTTTTTTGCAACCACCGTCTCCACACCCTAAATTTGAACCCGCTGCTGCTGAATGAATCAAAAACATCTTGAAACATTTTTGCTCATTACCGTTGATCAAATCCACATATTGCGTTTCAGTACGAAAATGTTGTCAGAAAAAGACAATAGACCGGCTAGATGGTCTTAAAGCAGATGTGTCAAACACCTCACTCAACTGTTGCTGAATTTGCAGCCAAAATGATTTGCGCTTCGAGTAAGAACGCTTTATGCACAGTTATATTTGACTAAGCAACATGCCAGCATTTTCGCTGTCTAAAACACAACTTTCAGCAGTGAACGGTTGGCCATCCATTGACAAATTCGTGAGCAAAGTGAAATCTTGGTTTCCGTTATTTCAGGATGATAAATGACAAAGGAAAGACGTAGTTGTTTATGTTTTGTTTGACTGCTGAACAGCAAAAAAAGGTTCAAAGATTAGCATGCCACGCAGTGCAATCTGGGGATCCACAACGGAGGTTTTCATTTTCTCAGTCGACAATCACTACTTCTGGAGCGCTACATGAATTCAAAAATTTTTGGCTTCTTATAAAAGAAAGTTTGACAAACAGTAGCTGAAGAATACATAGCTTTAGTTGTCACCCATCTTTTTCATGGCTTGACCAAAATTCAAAATGTTAATATTCTACAAAATTCAAAACGTTAATATTCTAATGTTCTACAAGTTACAGTATCTTGGTGCTGCTGGACAATCAAAAATGGGAGTTTCAAATTCGGTTATTCCGTTATGTTAATCTACTCAGGTAAATGGAAGTGACTGATGATCATCGTCACAGTAATTACTCCAAAGGTAAATGAACAATATAATCATGGTCACATGACTGGCCATTCTCACAAACAAAGCGAATGGTAACGATCACAATAGTTACTCCAAGGCAAATTAACGACAATACGGTCAATAAAATTACTTCAAATCAAATTCTTGATGCATCAAAACTAGAAATCAGTGATTGTTCATTTCCTGCTTGGAACACAATGACCATTGAAAAAACAAATAGGTAAATATTATTAAAGGAACCCGTTATTTTAAAATTGATATGGAACAGTAGGACAGTTTTCGTACTTCGTTTGTCACCGTAAAGTAAAATTGAAATACCGGATAGCCTACAAAGCTGTCCAAAAATTGGAAGCGTTTGTTGCTAGTTCTCAGGCATTTAATTGTCTCACAATGAGAGAATTAGAAGTATAAAGTAAGGCCGTTCCGAGTCCTGCGCGGGGATTGGTTACCCGCATTTACGGAGCGGGTGTGGGAATCCGTAGAGTTGTGAGTGCGGGTGCGCGGAGGGCGCGGGATAAAAGTTATTTGTGCGGGTTACTGAATGTTGACTCTACTATGCAAGTGAAAGTGACATAAACAACAAAATTTATGCTATACAAAGAGCTTGTGGTACAAAGGTGCAAAGCAGCTATGCCAATCGAAATGCCTCACTGGACCAACTATTATGTCAATATCTTCGTGAGGGCTGCACATTGAATGGCTTACTTTCATATTCGCAAACCACAATTTAGTTTAAAGCTGCTGAGAGCATTTGAACTGAGAGCATTTGAACTGCAATGGTAACGAGTGCATGATACTTCTAGCCACTCCCAAACTGTGATGCCATAGGCAGCGGAGATTCTAAGTGAGGGCCTGAGTGGGTCATAGACCCCCAGATTTTTGGTTGGCCTCCTGTTTGACTCCCCAGTTTTTTCCTTAATTTCCCGGCTAAGTTCGTTTCGTTGATATACAGTAGACAACCTTCTGCCAGCTATATTTTAACGACAATTTAGAAATCCTCTAGCCTGCATTCAATATTTCCCAAATGCATGGTAAGCTGTGAAGTTATTTTTGACGATCGGGTAACTAACTTCTTTATGACGGCGCACACCAATGGTTGCTCGGTATCCTGCGTGAAATTTAGTAAGACCGCGGTCGTGGTGTTGAAAAATTCATTTCGAAACTAAGAAGGAGTCGCAGAAGTGGGAAGATTGATCTTTCGTGCATTTCAGTGTGAGATGGAACTGGATTATATTACTGTCAGCAGATTGTTGCTTCTCCCAGTAGGAAAAGGTTTGTGAAAGCATGAAGAATTGGATTCAGTTAATTTACCCGAATTTATCCTGGCTGTGGTCAGTGGCGATTCTAGAATGAAAAAAGTTGGGGGCCACTGTGCGACCAAGGAAAAAGCAGGGGGGGGGCAACATAAATATCTATCTTGCATGGTGATGTTTCATTGTTTTGAAGATTAACTTGCTATGATTTACCCTATCAAACCCAACATAGGCATGGGAATACCATTAAAAAGATGAACTAGCGCTATTGATCACTAGAGACACCTAAACGCCACTGTAGATGCAATCACACTAGTCCCGTCGCCACGGGGGGCTTTGTTGGGGTTAGCCTTCCCCAAACAAAGCTCCAAGCCCCCTCAAATGGAAACGTGAAACACTATAAATAAGTGAAATTTTGCTTAATTTGATAATGTCACGCCCCCCCGCACAAACGCAAAGCTCCCCCCGCAGAACTGCAAAGCCCCCCTATTCAAAATTTTTTGGCGACGGTTCTGAATCACACACGTGTACTGCTATGTCGAAAATTCTGTGTTAACCATGCAACTTCCACCGCACTGCACATGTAAATCGAAATACCGTTTTCCGTACACAATTGTGCCGGCCTCACATGAAAAAAAGCAGATTTAGAAAGTGAACACAATTCACATGAAAGCGAAATGGTTCCAACCACGAATTCCGTCATGACACAGAGACAAGTAGGCTGCTGATAGCCAAAAGATATTCTTATTACAAAGCACATAAAAATAAACCATCTTCCAACTATTTGGTGACTACCAACTAATCCGTTTTTGTGGTAGCTTATGGACTTTTGTGATTGTGGTGTAAGCATAACAATGTTGTGCAACTACCATTACGAGTGTGCAGCGTGGATAGGGTGAAGACTATTCAATGCAGTATGCCAGGGGTGGGTAAATAGCTGCCCGCGGGTCGAATGTGGCCCGACACAGCTCTTTCAGTGGCCCGCAGAAGCATTCAGGAAAATCTTCAAATCTGAAAGTTCCTCCAACTTCTAATAGTAAATATTAGTGCTGAGGCTATAAACCGAGACTTGCTTCTACTCTCATAAGAAGGCACGGCCCTCC
>Ga0210059_1010760_pt1 | contig 14087 bp, 7 predicted proteins | sample Ectturendosymbi2_FD_188042 | JGI IMG/M metagenome (GOLD analysis project Ga0210059, IMG submission 188042) | Ecteinascidia turbinata endosymbiont from Florida, USA - Sample 2 (SPAdes) (version 2) | ecosystem: Host-associated > Tunicates > Ascidians > Unclassified | place: Key West, Florida... | reverse complement strand
AACTACGGCCCGCGGGCCAAATCCGGCCCGTGAAGCCATTCCATCTGGCCCGCGAAGCCATTTTGTCAATGAAAAAATAATATATTTATGAAACATTTCTTGATTCGGCATTTCGACAGAATGTAACATATCACAGAACAATTACGTTAAGTAAGATGTCCGGCCCGCGAAATATTGTGTAATAGCTTAAGCGGCCCTCGGACAATAAAGTTTGGAGACCCTGCATCAGACCAAGAAATCACGTATGCTTTAGATCAGGGGTGCTCAACCTCCACTGACATAGGATCTACCTTTACATTTTTCAGTCTCTGGAGATCTACTAATCTGGCAAAGCTTTGAAACAAAACAAACCGAGAATGTGGCAAACTCGATATGACCCTGTCTTAGCTGCCTTACCTCTCGTATTTGGCTTGGTAAAAATAGACTGTTGTGTAGCTAGTTGTGATTTCAATTCCTCTAACTTTTTTTTCTTAATTCATTTTGGACAGGAAAATCCTTTGTGTACTTATTGTAGTTCGGCAAACCCTTGTACATGCATAAAATCACCCGCGATCGACTGCCAGGCATTTAAAGATCGACAGGTAGATCGCGATCTACTGGGTGGCCACCCCTGCTTTAGATGGTTTAGAACTAAGAGAACATCGGGGCAGTAGTAGATGCAGATTTTCTCGTGTTCGGCGAACACCAACAAGTTTAGAAGCGCACCGGGCAACCTTTGCGCTGTTGTGCGCTTCACAAGTTCGGTGTCAACTGCGTTTTTGCAGCCGTACTTTTCTCTGTAGAAAAGTTCTTTACGGGCACACCAAGTAAAGCAGGACATACACTTGTTCGCAAAATCAGCAAACGTCTATCAAATGGCGATAAATCGTCGAGTGTGGTTTGTGAAACACAGCTGCCAAGTCGCTTGTTTTGAACGCGCGAAACGAAACATAAAACAAACTATACGACTGTAAAGAGGGAATTTACTGTGAAACAAAGTTCACAGTTGCAATGGTGACATCACTATCCGCAAACTGAGATCTTATCTTTTGTGTTCTGACTGGAAATAGTTATGAAGAAGCATTAGCATATTGCATTAAAACAATGTGAACTTCAAAGCTCTTGTGGTGATTTGGGTTTTCTGTCAGAAACACTCGCTGTTCAAACTGGCAGACGTTTGGTATTACATAGTTTTACCGAAAAGTTAAATAATAATGATGGTTAAACGGAAAGGTTATCTATAGATCAAGTCGTACAAAGAGTTTTCATGACGATGTGTCAGGAGAAACTACCTGTAAAATTACGTTCATGAGCGCTTCATTTACTGTTCCAGATGCACTTTTGAACATAAACAATGACAAATGACCCGGGTGTCCACGTGGCAAGAACATCCGTTGTCAGATTGATGAAGGTAGCGTCTGACGATGATTTTATGCGAAAGACTAAGTCCTGGCTGGATTACTGTTTCTGGACCCGTTAAACAGAATGGCTTAGAAAATAATATCCACGGTATTTTCTTGATCAGATAAATTAACATGGTGCAGACTAAGTGCAAGATGAGACAGCGATCCCACACGTGTGAGTGATCATCAAAGCATTTCGTTGTTTCATTTGAACAGATACACAGTCGCAGACGCTGTCACGGGCAACAGGTATTTCGCTCGAGCTGTTTTCAGTTTACGCTCACTGAGTTTGAAGCGAGCAATCAACTGCAAAGGGTCTGCCCTCGCATATCACTAGGTTTGCAGCTGGTTCTCTACGATTTCGTTTATGGGCACAAGGACAAAGCATGCAGGTTACACAACTTTTTCACTTAAACGAAAATACCTGCATAATGGAGGTTAATTGTCATTACATTTATGCAACGCTGCAGAAGCTACCCTAAGAAGCAAATTGTAAGCAAAGCTATGTACAGTATGGAGCAATTGCTGCTCCATTAAGTTATTGCTCACGGTGTGATGGCCTCCGAATGCAAATCAACGTATATAACAAGAGTTTACTTGGTCATTTGTGAGGTACCAGCGGCAAAGCGCTTTAAATCACATGCATTTTGCACAGAAACTACTCATTCGTTAAAATCAAAGCAAGTCACCGATGTAGGCAACGCCCAAGACCACCACACTATTTCTCAAGTTTTTCTGAAGGATATCGTCGTAACTATAATGTCAAACGCATGCAATTTGAACACAAATTACTTTTCCAAGTATATGCATTTCAATACTTCACAGACCAGTAGTGTTGACTCTCCGTTTGGTAAAATAATTAGTATGTGGCCCCTTGTCTGAAAAGTTTGTCCACTGCAGCACTATGCCATGTTCCTGTGTAACAATGAGTGTGAACCAAAAACGCAACAAATAAATAAGTAAATGCTTTAACGTATTTCCGCCATCACAGAAAAATATCAAAATCACCTGCACAAGACTACGGTCTTACGGAATATCTCTAAAACTCTGTCTATATTGGAATGTCAAATTTGCTATTTCGGTGCAAGGTCTGCTTTTTGCAATAATTTTGAAAAAAAAATTACCTTACAACGGTGGTTAACCATGTTTTGTTGACTCGTTATCGTTACTGAACCTTGTCGTACGGTTGCCAAGTAACGTAGAAAATGGCGGCATCACCACACGATCTATTTATTGGCAACAAGTGTGCACTGGTTTCTCAGACATTTCGTGGCACACTGCGCTCCTCAGCCACAGCTCGTGTCATGCGTGAGCAAGAACAGCTCAACCTGCAGATTTAATTGGCCTGCTGCACAGACAAGCGTGCATTTCCTATTAGATAGCTGTAGGTGCTTTAAGCTTGTTTTTTGACGTACATCGATCATTTTCATTTTTAGTTGATAAATAAACCTTCTGTTATAAGATATTTATATTTTTGTTTAAATATTACGCTTAATTCATTTTTGCAATTGTCAAAGCGAAGAATTTTCCCACTATTTTTATTGCGATACCTTAGCAATATTTCGTCAAATTTCTATCGATGCTGTAGATGTAGAATGCGCTTGTAATCAACAAACATGCCGATGTTATCATTGCTAATATGCCATTGCATCGCTAGTGATTATACAGTGGTGCAAGCGGACGTTTGGGTGAGACCGTCTTGTTTTAGTGAAGTTGCAGCCAGGCCCGTAACCAGCTTGGGGCACCAGGAGGGGCGAAGAGTTTTCCGAGAGGGGCCCACATTTTTAGCACCATGTCCAACATTTTTAAACTATGTCCAACACATTTGTCCAGGGGGCTAAATATTTTCTAGGTTACGGGCCTGGTTGCAGCCTATCGTTCTCAAAATAAATTTTACCTGGGCAGAGTACGATCACTTGAACGCTTGTCTGCAGAACGTTCAAGACCACGTTTACGTTTTGGCGTTATCTCTAACACATTGCCTTAATTTGACCTTGGTACCGTTGTAGCTTTTTTCTGCCGTAATTGCACAGAGTGTTTATTACGGTTTTGTGAGGCTTGCTAATACATGCTGCGTAAGTGATTTGTTTGAAATTGACGGGAAATGAGAGACAAACAGACAAACATTTTGTTGCTGCTTCATTTATGATGGAAAGCTGTGGGAAAAATAAACAGTCCATTATGGGTAACTGTTATGAGTTATTGTATTCTCTTCTGTCGTAAATTGAGTAAATTCGTTGTGCTAACAATTCGTGGGCTCAGTTGATTGGCTCACGTTTGCCTATTCCATTGCAAACGCCGCTGCTGCTCCATTGATGCAAAGCATTGTCAACACTTTGTGCGATCAAGTCTTGACCTCTCAGACATCCTCAACACAATGTTGTCTTAACCCTGGGGCGACAGGACATGAGAACACCTGCTTTGCTGCTCATTCGATTTTACTATCTACTAAATACAGCTACTTTTTAGGCTAAATCAACAAAAGTTAATTTCATTGCGAATAACACCAAGCCCATGTTTCGAAGCGTTATTTTAATAAATGAAAAAAACAAAGAAAACGAAACCAAGCAACGTTGAAATCAACGCCTAAAAAGTAAAATGAACGCAAATCAACAAAATAACAAGTTCACTAAATCCATGTTGTCAGTGCCTTAGAGCACAAATTCGATGACCACTGCGCGATTCAGCGCAGCCATTACAGTCAAAGCAACGTGGTGTAATAGCACATGAGAGCATGGTTGTCTAAGCACTCAAATGCGCTCTAAAAAATAAAGTAGTAATGCAAGACCACTACACTGAAGTCTTTACAGCATTTGACTTTTGCATTTTACCTACGAAGCAATTTTCAATTCAGGGTTTTTGAATTGAGCATTGAAATGAAAGTGACAACGAAGCGACGCGCACCTTTTTTTCTAATTCTAAATAAAAACCTAATGCTGTTTTTCCATCACAAAGTGTGGAACGACGCTTTACAGCAATAGATGAAACTTAATTTACCGCCAAACTGATCCATCGTTACAACTGCAAACTGCTTCAAAGTCGTATTGGTTGAACTATGATGTGAACGTTTGGCTGTGAGTTCAAACTTTTTGTTTGATTGGGAAGCGCGATCAGTGAACTTTTCACTTATGTGTGCAAACTCCACGAATAGGCCTATAGCTATGGTATGTTGTTTATGTGGACGATTTTTGTGCCTAAGATTGGCGTAAGTTTGCAATTTTTACGCTAGACCTTGTTTACAAGAAGCAAAAATCATTTTGTCATAACGTTTTCTGATTGAACCGCTGAAATTGGTGTCCTGTACCTTTGTATTGTTATAGCGGGAAGAAAAACAATGCACAAGTTTGGTTGTTTAAAGGTAACTTGTTGCTCAAATTAGCCTTTCTTTACTGACCACGCATGGCACACCAGGTTCCGGAACGAAACGCTGCGAAATTTCATTCGGCATTAAAAATTCATGCGTTGCGAGCAAAGAAAGGTAATTGCAGGGCAAGGTAAATTAATATCGCGTCGCAAACATCAGAACAGTGTCTCCAAACTACGGCCCATGGGCCAAATCCGACCCCCGAAGCCATTTCATCCCCGACCCGCGAAGACATTTGGTCTATAACTAAAAAGTAATGTATTTACAAAAAAAATGTATGTATTTGATTGAATGGAACATATCCCGAAACAATCTAACTATGTACGATGCTCGGCTCTCGAAATGTTGCATAACAGCTTATGTTGCCCGCTGACAAAAAAGTTTGGAGACCTTACATTAGACTGTTGGCAATGGCATAGGGTTGAACAAACAACTGAAGTGCATTATCTTGCATTTAAACTGTATTATCTTATAAGAGCAATCAAACTGTAATGTTACTACAACGTGTTTGCACGCCTAAGATCACAGTGTAACTACAATAGATGCAAGGCTATGTGTGGGAGCGAGCGTCTTTCTGTCTCCTAGAATCTGGTGTTCTCAGCTCTGTGACCTGCTTGTGTCATGAATCAGGTACAGAATCACGGTATTTCTCTTGTTGATAATTGTAATTTCCAAGATGTAACTATTAGATTTCTGCGGAAAACTCAAAGCGCTGTAAACGAGATAGGCCACGATAAAAAACTTCGGATAAAAAGTAGAAACTTGAGGGGTGTCAATAAATGAGGTTACATTTTCAAGGGGAATGTATTTCTGACATCTGCGACGTTTTGTGAGGAAGGGGACTTAAAAGTCCAAAGTTTGCCACTGTTAAAGGGCTCATGTGGATTGAGAGATGACTTTCTGCGATCTTATTTTGACTGCACCTGCCCATGATGTCTCGTGGCAGATACCATTCTAGTACACCATTTGTACGTAATCATCAGGCAAGCTGGGAATGGTGTAAAACTTCAGCCTCGTGTGTACAACAAAGTTTAACAAACGTTTTTGCCATGCTACTCCACATCTGAGCGTCTATTTCAATATTTTGTGAACACGTGCGATGTAAACCAGCACTTGTATTCAAGCTCCGTTGTTTCCTGCAGTCGCCTTGGTCTGCAACATATTTTCTTTATCTGGTGAATGTGTACTTCTTTACTACAAAATGAAGTTTACATAAAACTAACAATGTCATTTACGGGAATAAATTAGTTTGCAGGTCTGTAAATTGTTGAGACCAACAATTCCAAAAAATGCTCATAATGTTGCAACCTCTCCGCTAGCGTTCACCACGAAGGGAATGTGTGCGAAGAACAACACCCACTTGCCGCTCGGGCTTCCCGATCGCAACAATATTAACTTTAAGACGTTTCCTTCAATGTGGTGGTGCGCTGAGAGCGTATATAAGCACGAAATCCGTCGCAAAGGAATGATTCTGCGTCAAACGAAATGCCATGGCTCTGCCAACCTAAGAATGTGGGATGGAACGTCTAGCCAGTAAGCATCTTCACTTGATGCCATTTGACTTTATTTGAAACAAATTTATATAACCCGCAGTCAGAGCGAGACCTACAGCCTTGTTGTGCATAACAACTTGCAGTTGCGGGCTACGGTATCAACACATTAGTATTTGTTGTGGTTATTTGCAGAATAAAAGGAAATAAAAAATACCGGCGTTATCACTTACGATGGTGACGGAAGCAAAAGACTTAGCATGCTTAAAACTATTACTGTTAAAATTCAATCAGACGAGTGCTCGCGTTTTGATATCTTCTCGATGTAGCAAATCGAAGTAAAATTCAGGTTGGGAAACACGACGGGGCCCAGATGACTGGGAATCACTCAAATTATTTGCTTGGTCACTTCATCTGATTCGGTTCAGCCTTGTGTATTGATCCTCACAAGCATGTACGTTGGTGTGTAAATGCTGCCTTGTGACATGGAATTTCTGTGAAGTTCTATGAAGACCCTTCCTTAACATTGTGCTAAATTTGACACTATAATAAAGATCAAAACTTCCCACTTCACAATTTTAGAACGTTTTTTGCCGTTTGAGGGAAACATTTCCAGCACTGACGTCGTGACGCAAATCGTTTTGAGGCGGTTTTGCTGCTACTTTGTAAAGTTCTCCTTAATTTTTTGGGGGGTTCTCTAAAAAACTGAAGTTTCCGTGGCAGTTGTATCTAAAGAGGCGTTCGTCAAATTGCAAACAGTCCACATTGATTGACATTGGGCATAGTTGCACGGGAGGCTTTTCACACGGAGCGGAGAAAACCGTTTGACCAGCAGTCTATTGATTTTGTTGCTGGCTACGAACAAAGTTTTGAGCGAATTGTATTTTTATGATCTGAATTCTGACAAAACAAACGCGTTAAAAAAATAAATAAATTGAGAAGCGAAATACATCATTCTTTGCATTATCAAGAATGGTCATTGCTTGTATTGCAAAGAATCACCTCCATTATCGACCCTCAATCAGTTTATGGTTCTCTGCGTGGATGTGATGGCCACAAAGACAAAGAAATTGTTTATTGAGATTTCGTTAAGAGCGTGTTCTCTTAGGATTTAAGTCAGTTTTTTCTACAAAGCTTGTTGGATAAGCACGTCGAAAACCTCACAATGAATAGTTTGAGAAAAACCAATTTAAGCTAAGTGTCTGATGGAAGTATTGTAAAACAAACTGGTGCAGTTCGTATTCCCAATCACAAAACGTTTTCATACAACAGTGGAGGAAGTCCAACCAAAATTTCCAGTTTATTACAGCACGACTGCTCTTTAGATAACGGAACAGGAAAAAAGTGTAAGAGTACAGAAACACGAGGCCAGGCAGTTCAATGTTAATTAATGTCTGCACCAAGAACCGGCTTTATGTGAACAAGTTTTATCGTCGACCGAAGATTGTGAAAAACATTCATTTAAAACGCTTTTAAAGAGGAACTGCAAAAACTGAAAAAAGTCAAACTGTTTTACATAAATTACCACGATGTCCTCTTAAACCTTTCTCTGCCATTTTTTGTCAATTTGACTTTGTTAAAAATGTTGCAAGTGGCTCATTGTGCTTCATTGTTTTTTTTATTAAATAGACAATCATGTTTCAGTAGGGCATCCTTCAGTCTTTATTGAGAATAGTAAAGTACCCATCCACTAGTGTTGTTGTTGACACGTTCAAAATCAAACATTCAATTTTTAATTTTTCACGGGAGAAACTTCTTGCAGATCTGGTGCAAACTTTTTATATTGCCCTATCTATACCGTTACACCTAACAGGACGTGCGATGAGTGTGCAGCAGCAAAGTGATCTAATTAAAGCAGCTGACGCAACACCCCTGTAGCAAGGTTCATTCAAAAGCCACACCATTTGCTCTGGATGATGTCATCCCTTCTATTACGAAAAGCACAACACTGCTTTACGTAAGCACGTGAGTTGTTTTCAGTAGGTTATCCTCAGTCACATTGCATGCGAAGTTTCTAGTTAGTGAAATGAAGTTACAAACCTGTCGAAATAAAGTGCAAGAACACCTGCGAAGTTGTGAATGTTCGTGAAAACGTTTGTTAATGATCTAATGGACTATCACATGGGTTTAGCACGGTTTAAAAATTTAATTCTGAAATAAAAAGTGCAAACAAAAGGTAAATTTCTTCTTTACAAGTCATTTCCAGTATATTCACAGCAAAGCTTGGGTCGTTATGTTTTACTAGTTGGTTTCATCACAAAAGCTTGGTATCATTTTATCGATTGGCTGACGAGCTGACCTTGCGATCATTGCAGTACACGTGACCACGTGACGTGGTCTCTCTGTCTCTTAAAACCCGCCGTCGCTACGACGCAAAAGCGTAACCCACGCGTTGGCGGGTTGTATATACTACAAATTCTGGAAACAAAGCTGCGGGCCTCGTGAAAGGTGCTCGCGGCCGTCGTTTCAACACAATTGCTCAAATTACTTCGAAAATCATTGACGCAGATAATTAATCAGAGAAGATTTCGTCTTTTGCCAATGTTGGTAGCTTGGCACAATTTATAGATATTGCTCAGTCAATGATCTGCGAAGACGCGATGTTCACCAAGCCTACACAAACAACGATTACATGTGCTTACTCTGTTTCCTTCGCATGTAAACGGTTGAATTCTATTTGAATAAAATTGTAGGACGGAGGATGTGGTAGACCTACGTGAAATCGAATACTTGAAAAGGTTTGCTTGATTGATTCGCTTGTCTCAACTTTGTGGGGACTAGTTAATTGAATGCTTGAAGCATAATAGAAACAAACATATGCGACTCTTGTTTGCGCTGTGGACAGAAGATACGCTTGCCTTTAGTCCAACTGCTGACGAAGCTGAAACAAACAATGACCAGGAATTCGGATGATGTACATCGATAGCCACTGAACACATTACATGGAGTTGGCAACTGACGAAGTTCGTTGGTCTCGAACACAAAGCAACAGATATTATGTTGACGTCTACGATGTTTTGTGTCAATTCCGCTCAGATGTGAGCGCCTGTCTCGCTTCATTGCCACGTGGAGCCCAAACAGTGTATGTGTTTTCATTCAGCAAGCGCAACCTAGCAACCAGCATTTTAAAACCTCGCCCGTTCGCAACAGATATACAAAAAGCAAACAAACGCAGCATTGATGAAAACTGCCCAAACTGAAAATTTACGAAACTTTATTCTGTTATAACTTGTTTGTGGTTAAGTAAATTTTGACAAACCATGAACAATGGGCTTATTTAATGACCACTGGCAACGCCCATGGTTAATTTTAGTTACATCAATTTAATTCACTTGTTTCACCAAGCAGGCAGCACATTATAAGATGAGGAAATGTGTTAATATGTGAAGAACGCGTATCAAGCATGTACTAAAAGAAACAAAGGAGTTGATGTAAATATGTAGCGTTCACACGAATCTCTCCGAAACGCAACGACATTCACATGATACGATACATACGACTTGCCTCACACACACTGCAACCCAATGTTTCACAACCGCGCTGTTTCATGTAGTGACGCACGTGTAGCCTACAGCAGTTTCGTTTTGTGAGGCTTACAGCAACTGCCGATCGAGAAGTTCAAAGTCCCCGACTTGTGTGCATAAGCTCGTGAACATGGGCAGAACTGACAACGCATGATAAAGCGTAGTTTGCCTCTGCACGAACGGAAAGCAATTCATGCAGGTTGCGCAGGAACTTCGACGCACTCTGCTGTCATACAAACCTGGGCCTGAGCTACCGTGAGCTAAAGGAGGAACCGTTCCTTACCCATTGTGACGCAATACTTTAGTGTCCTGTCGATTTGAGACAGGCTATTTTGGGAAGTCCGGTATTGGCGCCTACGTTCCATTGCTTGCCATGCTGTTGTGCTGGCTTAGTTTTTTTGACAAGCAACTTCCTACGATAGATAGGCTACTGTCGTATGTTTTATGGTCAGAAATAAACCTCATACACGGATGTCGTCTTCGCAAATCTATCATTTACCTGATGTTGTCGTCGTAAAAATAAAATTTACCCAGAAGAAAAACATCAAATACATCTTTGGGTTAGATTTCTTTAATGTATGAATGGTCCCAAACTTTGGTCTGCAATTGCTGAAAACTTGAAGTCACTTTCATTTCTTTTCATTAAAAAACAATACAAACCTATCACGTTTTCCTGTCAATATGACACTTGATTCTTCATCCATATGTTTGCTCCATTTTTTGTAATTTTGTAGGCTACATGATGTCTCTTGTTTTTACAGTAGGTTTACCCTTAATTAGTCCTACCAAGTGCTTACCCCATCCTCCCTGTACTACTGTGGTGTACTGTGTGTTTTCCTTGATGTTCTTTGCAGCTAACTTTTGTCAAACTTTCAAATTATTGCATTTTGTCACTTTAATTTTCCTCTTCACTTAAAGGTCTCAAGTTAATTTAGTACCTATTTATGCGAAAAAAATCAATTTAAATCAGCCTAATAGTGATTTATTGAATTTAATATTGATTTACGTGAAAAACAGGAATGGCTGTAGTTGACCAAGTCTTTGCCCAGCCTTTGTGTTTCACGTGTGTAGTTCACACCATTCTGCAGAATTATTAAATCTTCACGTTTGTTTTCTAATTTTAAATTTTGTTAGCTTGCAATTAACTTTTTTGTCCGATCCGACCTTTTGTCCTCTTCATTGCATTCCCGTTGTTTCGTGGTTTGAGTCACAAAATCGTGTCAATAGCTATTTGTATATCTTACCTCAATTATTGTGCATAAAACCGATGGTGGTTGATGATGGCATTGTAAGGCAATGTTTTACTTGTCGGGTTATGATTAACAATACATGCTATCTTTAGGCTGCAGAGCAATTGTGCTTCCATTCAGTAGTCATGGCAGCACCCACCCCATCATTGTCAGCTGCCCACGATCTATAAAGCATCATTTGCATGCAGGTTCAAAGCGAGCGACTGAACTCAGCTGGAGGCTTTGTTTGCCCACCGCAAATCCAAACAAAAGCTGGAAATTTGAAGCAAAACAACTCTCCTGAAAGCGGTATTGATCCCTCATGTGATAGCGACTGTTTCTCTACTGTTTACCTTGGTTGCTGACGCGCCGCGGGGTTTTACGCTTGGATTGTTGGCGAACGCGGCCAGACGTAATTCAATAAAAGAAGCTTTTAAAACTGCTGGCATTCAGACAACTGGTGTTGTGTAACCCCGGGAAAAGTAGTGAGCGCTGTCTTTTACGTCATCGAGTTCTCCTGCTTCGGTCTCGTGAGCACTCAGCAGCACGCTGTGGCTGGTCACGCTTACAACCACGCCCTAAACGTCATTTCCCGAAGCTATGGCGCGGCTCTCAAGCGCCACCTGTGCATAATGCGACGCAGATCACATGTTCTTTCAACTATGAGCCAGTGGTGGATTCAGAGGGGGGCGATCGCCCCAATCGCCCCACTAAAACTTGCGAAGGCAACTTTTTTCACCATAATTTTGTGCAATTCGGAAAACAACATTCGCGGAATCGCGGTATAGGGCCGTTTCTTCGTCCACTGTTCAGTTAAAGAAGTGTTGTAACGTATACCCAAAAAAGTAGAATAATTTTCTTACCGGAACGATCCAGTATTTGTCAATACCCTTGCAAAATTTCAGCCATAAATGTAAAAGCAATCAAGGGCACGTCTACTTTTGACCCACCCTGTATTGTACATTTTAAAAATACAAAAAAAGTACGGTTCATTCTGAAAACCACCATTTCAAAATCAACCAAAAAGCGTCAGGCTATAGGCTACGTACGACAACTTGCACTGTCGCCGAAAGTGGTTCAGGCAATACAACTTGAGTTGTCTAAATTTAACACCTCGCACTACTTGCTAATACTGTATTTGCAATTTACGTACCCTAAAATAGCAAACCTGATACAAATACTTTACATTGTTTGCAGGGCCCTGGGCTGTTTTAAAGTGTTACGTGTTAGCTGTTTTAAAGTGTTACGTGTTACAAGTGTTACGTGTTAGCTAACAATAATGTTAAGAATGTGTCTGTAACCCTATGGTTCTGTCTTCAATGCAGTTGCAAAAAGTGTCTGTAACCCTGTGATTTCGCCGGCTTCAATGTCTTGTACTCCGTTCTGTATTGTCTGTTTTTTCAACCTGCGTTCTGCAGTGTGTGTGTTCATACTATGGACTTCGTGTCTGCTATAAACAAACAAATAAATAAATAAAATAAATAAAGGGGGCTCTTGTGAAAAGTTTGATGTTTGATGTCATACAAATTAGTACTACACGCAGGACCGGATTTAACTGATGTGAGACTCTAGGCTAATCCACTTGTGAGGACCCCTCAACCATTGTTGCGAGGAAAAAAATGGAAAGCGTCAATCAATTTGCGAAAATCGGAAAATTACGCTCTGAAAGTACGGTCATTAAAAAGCTCTCCATCATTACTGAAGTGCCCACGATCACTGCGTTTGTTGCTGCCTTCGACGCAAAAGCGTTAAATTGCACGGCATTGTTGGAATCCTACTTGGCTGGCGGGAACAGGATTATTAACTGCCACAGGCAAACCAACCGAAATCGCCACAATTGAAATATTTCACAAAACACATGGTCTACGTTTTTTATAAGAATCACATCTGTGTTTTCTTATCTGTGTTAAAAAAAACAAACACACTGCACCTATATGGTATGAGTGGCGGCATAAAGACTTTAAAGCACAACGTGAGGACCACGTTGCAACTCGCTTACCACGGCTGTAAAAATCTCACACACACGAGCAAAACAGCTCACGTACAACGCACCCAAATGGTTGTAACTGTTAGGTTCACGATTCGCGTAACTTCACTCCACAGGTGAAATAAGCAAGCGATAAAAATCTGTGATTGATTCCTTGCTTATTACACCTGTGGAGTGAAGTTACTTGAATACAGATATGCGCAAGTTTGAAACATCGCAAAAAGAAGAAAGCAGAGTCCAATCGGCTGATTCCTCTAAAGCCTATAGAAAACCTTCTGGAGCTTTTAATTGTTCACTATTTGCGTGTTTCTTACTTTTTCAGCCTGGTAAGAATCGAATGCAACTAAACAGTCGCGTGAAAAGATGTGGAGTTAAAAATCAGAACCGTCGCCAGGAAGTCTTGAATAGGGGGTTTAAATTTTCGTAAGGGGACTTGATATTCTGAAAGTTTGATAAAATCTTTACTGATTTGTAGTGTTTCATATTTAAATTTGGAAGGGCTGAGCTTACCAATGACCACCGTGGCGACTGGACTGGTTTAAATTTCGCTTATGCTGTCATTCTTGAAATACGTATAAAGAAACAAAAACCTACAATCATCAAATCAAGTAAGGCTGAACATAACACAGTGAACAGTCAAAAAGGTTTTGTACTGCTTTCTTCAAAACAAAATTATCCAACAATTCATCACAAATTGTTTGACTAAGTTTGTCACTTTTAATGTACCGAATTCTTAGTATGAACAACCTCTCCTGGAATATTGCGGCCCTTTAATTCATTTTTAATTCTCTTGAATCTTGGAAAGTACCTTTCGCTCGAGCAATTAGTGACCATCAAGCTAAGAAATAAGGGTTCGTGTGGTTGCATAAACTAAAAGGAACTAATCTAAGGCATCAGACCCAAACGCGCTTTTGGCAGTTTTTTGGTGTTTCCGTGTGTCGTTGGGGAAGAGTTCTGCGGTTGCCAGTTGGTAAAGTGGCTTTTGCTTGCTAGTCAATATCATCAAGATCTTCTTTGATTTGCTTAGCATGGGAGCAGTACAAACTTGCGCAAGTACTCAATAGCAATCTGATTTCTGAATGACTTTACTGAAGAAAATTCAAATGGAAAA
>Ga0210059_1010759_pt1 | contig 14088 bp, 11 predicted proteins | sample Ectturendosymbi2_FD_188042 | JGI IMG/M metagenome (GOLD analysis project Ga0210059, IMG submission 188042) | Ecteinascidia turbinata endosymbiont from Florida, USA - Sample 2 (SPAdes) (version 2) | ecosystem: Host-associated > Tunicates > Ascidians > Unclassified | place: Key West, Florida... | reverse complement strand
TGTCAAATTTGATTGCATTTTTGAATTCCTCACCCTTGAAAATGGTACAATACCAGTTTTCATCTCATTCCTAGCAGTAGAACTATGGATTTTACTACAATATGTCTTTTTTGCCCATCGCGAGCAATGCCACCTAGTGATACACTCAAAAGCAAATAACTCAGCTGCCCCTTGATGGATTTCAATTATGTTTTTTTTTCAGGCCATTTCACATGTGGGTGCACCTTATATAAAAAAATGAGGCATTTTTGTGACATTGGGTTACACAATTGCAATTTCTTGTTGGATTATAATGATTTGACCCGCACAGTTAGACGATCTTTAGCCACTTTTACGCCACTTTCAAATCGCTTCTTGCTCTTTTCAACATGTGTCAAGTCGGGCAGTGTACAGAAATAAAATCCCGTCTCGTCAGCATTGTAAATGTTGTCTGGACCATACTTATCGATTAATTCGGCAACATTGTTTTTAGTCGAGGCATTTTCTGCTTTCCCATCTGCTTCTTTGGACTCACCCTGCACTACCCAGCCACTCCAATCCATATCGAACTTTCCAATGATGAAACCATCCTTCTGTAGCTTAGAAGTCATCGTAGCCCATCTGTTGAGCTAACTGCTCCGACTTCTGCCTCAAAATTAGGCCATTAACCGTTACACTTCTCAACTTGGCGAACTTGTACCAATCATAAAGTCTGTCTTCCACATTTTCGTTTTTTCCAGTGCGATGTCGTTTTCTGTTTTCTGATCAGTATCTTCTGCCCGTTTTTCTTGGCCTCATTTTGAATCGCAAGTCGCAAAAATCCTCGTTTTACCTTCAACGCTTCCGCCGCTTTTCTCTCACTCATCTTCTTGGGCATCTTTTTAAATTGCTCAAGAAGTTCAAGTTTTTCTGATGCTGTAACATTTTTCCGAGCTCTTTTCAGCAACATGTTGCTCAAGCTGTAAAACATTTTTGGCCGATTTAAAACAAAGAATACAGTATGACCGTGTTACAGACTGAAGTCAATTTTCTGGCTGTCAGAGTCCGAGTAAAACTACATCATAGCGATTGATTTGGACTCATACCATTGATTTGGATTCAGAAGTAAGGATGACCAGAATAAAACAACAATTATTGGCATGTTTTTTGTTTAAACGTCAGTGTAAGCGAAAAAGTAATGCATGCAGGGATGTTGTGCTAGAAAAAAAGATGTGGGAAACCGGAAAGCACCCAAAAGACTAGTGGCCATTATAAAACAGCTTCAAACTCATTTTAAAGCAAACCATGAAAAAGGTGTAGGAATGCTGTTCTCTGCGTTCCCGCTCCACTACACCCCTGCATGTATGAAATTGTATTCATGCCTTCTGTGAGCAAAGAAAGGTGATTTATTGTAACAAACTATCAGATGAATATGGCAGGCTCATACTGTACAACATCTCAACATATCATGTTCACTTCTTACGTGGTGGTCCTAATTTGGCCAGGAAAGTAGAAATAAAATTCTGAATTGTTTGTTGCTTCAAGTCGCTTTCTGACGTTATTGCAGAAAATAAGACAAAATAAGCACGCAAGTCCAAAATAAGTACATTTCTTAGAAGTAAGTACAATGAAGTTTTCTATGACAGTCCCCCTTCATACAAAGGCAAGACAAATCTTGCAAATAAGGGCTGCATGGTAGCCTTGGTTATAGCTAACATGTGCGTATACTAAGTCTGGCTAACTTGTCTATCTATTGTTCTATGGACTTTTGTAGTTGTGTAACATTAACAATGACGTGTAACAAAGTAAGTAACAATGACGATTGACAACCAACTTCAGTTATGTAACAATAACCTTTCATAGTAGCGTGATGCTTATGCTCAAAACGTCCAAATTACAAAACAGCAGCTAGCCAAAGTAGAGGTTATGTATTATTGCTACTGCGGACATATTTTCAAACTGTTCATCACTCTTAATTTCTTGAATTTTTTGTCACTTGACGGGCTTCCAAACATCAATTTGTTGTGGACCCCGCTTTGAGAACCTATGGCCTAGAACAGGGTGGTCCAAGACTGCGAGCATGAAGGGTCACATTAGGGTTTGAGGAAAAATTTGCGGGCTGCAAAGAGAGGAATTTCATTGCGATTAGGAGACTGGTTTGCTGTTCCAGCAGACCTAATGTTTGCTGTACGCCAAACGCAATGTTGGATTCTAGGTTAATTTTCACTTTGAAGTTTTTCTGTTTCATTGTTTGGGACCCAAAATGGAGATTTTCTGCTAGAAAAAGGTACAAAACACACCAACAAAATAACAAAACAAATTATTGTTTCTTGGTTTTGGTTATTAAGTCAATGCCCGCATTAATTTTGGTTGTCGAGAAACTCAAGCAGGCATCCAGGTTTTCACCAGTCATTCTGTTCCATGTGTCACTATTGGCCAATCAGTATTATTGGCGTTAGTAGTACTGTAGTTAACCAGTTAAGTTTTGATTTTTAATTATTGGACGCACCATCTTAATTTATATCAAGTTTTTTTAAGGCGTTTTTGGGACCCGATTCGGGTCCCTAGAATCAGAGAAAATTGGGTCCCTAGAATCAGAGAAATCGGGTCCCTATAGATCCATACTGGGTACGTAACATGTTCCTTAAAAAACCCTGTTTATATAAACAGCTTCCAACTTTTACTCACCATAACCAACTTGGTGACGTCCGCAAAGGTCAGAGGTTTGTTGTGCATGTGGAACTTCGTTGATTGTTACAATGCCAGATTGTAGCAACGGGACTGTAACAATGTTTTGAGGCCTATGCTAGATTTTTTGTTTATATGAATACTGCAACGCCTGTAACTTGTGCAGATAATATTTTGATGAACTTTGTGTTCAAATAAACTTGGTATTTCATCTAAAAATTTGCATGATGCAAAAATTGTCCTTATCTATGCCATATGTACAACGGAAAAGGGTATTTTTGGGGGGAGGGATGCTGGACAGACCTTGCCTAGGATGCCCCGACAATTTGAAGATGTGCAGAGGCAATGCACGTTCACCAACTACATTCAGTAAGCAAATTTGCAAAAAAGTCGTGATACAATTGATTGACCCTGAAGCGAATATATTGGCTTTTCATTGCAATTTTTACGATACCTCACGAACAACTGAAGCTACGTCAACACATTGTAAGCAAAATTTTTTGACGACACATCCTTTGTTGTCTTAAAGGCATATTTGTGATGTCGGACAGGGAAAAAACGATCTTGCTACAAAACAATGGTTTTACTCAACGACCTATGGAGAGAAACAAAACACGGCAGAAAATTTGTTCTGCATACAAAATTCAACCATATCTATAACTTTAAAAAAATGTAGGCAAAAAAACTCAACATGTTTTTAGGGGTCCAGGGAGAGGTTTTTTGGGTTGTTTTTATCATTTTTCATCTTCAAAGGCCCATACCACCATTTCCCTATAACGAAAAAATCTGAAACTCGCAGAACATGTTGACATTAACGTTTTACAAAATACTACCAATTTTCGAGTAAAAATAAAGAGGAAAAAAATCATGGCAAATTAAAATATTGATAAAAATTCCACAAAAAGGTGACAAAACTTTTATCAAAAATATTGACTTTTTAGGATCTTTCGCCTTCTTTCGAATGGTACACTCTCAAAATGATTTTGGCAAAAGTTTTGGCGTAAAATCTAATATATCATATTTTTTCAAATTTTAACAAAAATGCATTTTTTGCCAAAACATTTCTCCACAAAGCAAGGATGAGTGACTTTTTTGGTGTTTGTGGTGAGTTGTGATCCTTGCCAGGAGGCCATGCCAAATAAGCGTTTCGAAAATGGTGACAGTTAAGCGCGAAGCCAATTTTGTGAAAATAACCGAAAATTGCCAAATATTGCTTGCGAATAAAAAAAAACTGCATTTTTCTCAAAAATTTAAAATGCAAACATATCTTTTTGGATGTTTATCAAAAAGATCGCTCATAAACCTTTATTACAATGTCTTATTTGTCGATCCTGCTAACAGTGGTTCACGAGTTATGGTAAAAACCGCGCTAAAAAGCCGATACAATCAGCTTCTGCGGTACTTCATTATTAAACACAAACGCATGCTTTGTGTTCACAGAAAGCGTAGCCTAGAGGTTAGTTATTGTAATGTCGTAAATCGTAAATCCATATTGTTACCCCATTATAGTTACGTATTGACCGGCACTTTATGTGCCGGTATGTGACTTACTAGAGCTGTGTGGCTAATACACTGTATTTATGGTTTTGTGAAATGTCCAGCACACACACAGTGTTTGCGGGCCACACAAAAACTGTCCGCGGGCAGCATGCGGCCTGCGTGCCAGGGTTTGGACCACGCTGGCCTAGAACATCCCTAACAAGATTGTAGCAAGGCCTGAAAAATGGCAATATGGCACTACGTTTGAGACATTACCTGTAATCCCAAAAACGCCATGCATTTTCTGCACTTCTTTTGGATGCCAGTCAGCCAAAATTTTGAAAACGTGCACTTGCGAAATTTAGACGCCGTTTCCTTCACAGGAGAAAATTTCACAAAATTAACTTTGTTACTTTTTCATAAATGAACTTTGCACATTTTCACGATTTTAGCCATTCTTAAGTTGCAGTGAGGATACATAGCAGTTAGCGGTGCAAAAAAGTTTCAACACATTTTGAAAGTTTTCGACTTGTAAGGTTTGTAAAGAATGTTCTGGGCACAGTTTTAACGATTTATGTATCTGAAAATGAAGCTGCCTTCTGTGAAGTTCAGACGCATTTTGGAGGTTTTCCGCTTGTAAGATTTATGAAAAATGTTCTAGGCGCATTTCCATGATGTTATGCATCCAAAAACAAGGCAGTTTGCTATGATGTTCAGATCCGCTTTGGAAGTTTTTCACTTGCAAAATGTACAAAAAAACTTCTGGGCATATTTTCACAATTGATGCGTCCGAAAACAAAGCTGTTTGCTGTAAGAATTTGGAAGTTTTTCACTTGTAAAGTTTACAAAAAAAGTTCGGGACGTATTTTCACAATTTATGTGTCCAGAAAACAGAGCTGTTTTCTGTGAAATTTAGACACGTTTTCAAAGGTTTCAGCTCGCAAGATTTATAAAAATGTTCTCATCACATTTTCACAAATTATGTGTCGCGCAAACATTCTTGATTTGCAAGTTTGAGAAAATGCTTTGGAAATGTTTTTACATTATTCCGCATATGCCATAATCATTTGTGCTAATTCTTTTTTATTAAGCTTTCTTCAATAATTTTGGTCCTAGGTATGACTTCAGGGGTGGCCAATTAATGTCTCGCGGGCCACTTTGAGGAGGTTGCATTTTGTGGAGGGCCGTACTTCTAATGGAAATAAAAGCAAGTCGATAGTAATATTAGCAAGTCTTGTTTCAGGTTAGCCTCAGCACTAACATTTACTGTGATAAAGTAGAAGAAATGTTAGATTTAAATATTTTTCCTGAATACGCCTCAGCACTAACATTTACTATGATAAAGTGGAAGAAATATTAGACTTAAATATTTTTCCTGAATACTTCCAGGTCATTTCATTATAATTCAGACTATGGGTGGAACCACATGTTCTCCTTTTCAATTTATTTTTGTATGAATACTTTGTCATTGAAATTACAAGAAATTTGGCACTACTTTTACAAAAATTGATTGAGCAGTTTTGATGTATCACTGTTTTTGTGTTTTTACCACTAGATGACATTCACATTGATGAGCAACACAAAAGTGAGTAACTCTAAATCTGCTAGTCTAATTCTAATGACATTGAAAGTCTATCCCCATGTTTTCCAGTTGAGATTTCTGAATATGCAGTTTTAATGTACCTAAAACCAATACTTTTCATGATATTTGCGTTTTTACCCCTCTACATTGCTCATCCAATTTGGGATGGATGCTGAAATTTTTGTTTTTGCTGGTTCAGATTGAAGACATGCCTATGTTTCCAAACATATTATTCTCAAGACTAACATTTATGAACTTCTACAAAAATATCACAAACAAATGCACTACAAAAATGTCACAACCAAATGCAAAAGAGTTGGCTCTAAACAAATTTCTTTTGGCTGCTTCATGACATCATAAGTGACATTCACATACAATATGTTACTTAACAGTTTTGTGAATTGGTAGTTCATGACTAGAGATCAACCGATATGGCTCTTTTGAGGCCGAAACCAATATTTCCAAAATTTTTAAATCTTGTTTTCTGCTTCATTACCAAAAATATGATGTATTTTATGCCTCACCTTTTTATCAAAAACTTCAAAAATCAGGATTTATGAGCTAAAATTTGAAATTGCAGCAATTTCAGTATTTGATTCGCCTAACTTGTTAGCATAGTATACGCTGTTTACAATGAATAAACACAGTGCCATGAATAAAAAAAGAATGTTAGAATAACAAAGCAATAAGAACAGAACACTGAATGTAAGAGAACTGCCTATGGTGGTCAAACCAAAAAAGCAAAAATAGTGCTTGAAAGTTGAAAGATAGTGAACAATGAAAAGGAAGAAGTAAATACAAGATGGAGCATCAAGTTAAGGAGGTCAAAATTAGTACAACGCTGTATTCAATTACCCATTGCCAAATACGAAAATATTTCCAAAACAGCAGTAACTTTTTTGGTCTTTGATAGTATGTTTGTTAACAGTTACTATACTACATAAATCTTGTGAAATTTTGTTTTTGTATATATTTCACAAATCAACCTTTCAGACTCTCCTGCAACTCTCTGGGTTTTCAATTTGAAAAGTCAATCCAAGTCGCAAAGAACCAAATTTGGAATTTTGATGCAATGTAACATTAAATAACTGCATGTCCTTGAAGAAAAACTATTCCGTTAGTTACTGCAACTGAAGTACTGGCATTGGTATGAAATGAAATGTCTCATCTCATTTGTCAATTCTCTGTAGTTCCATATCAACAGTTAAGATTATCATGCAGAAATAAAACTTTATCTGCATTTTCACCAAGTAGCCTGCAGTTGGTTAGCCGGTCATCTACAACCTAGCCTAAACGAAAGCAGCATTAGGCTATAACAGATTACCACCCATTCGCCAGAAGCAAATTCCGCAAGAACAAGTCACCATGATAATAGCTAAAGTGCGCATTACGCATCCAATGATTGTGCAAATGCCCTGGTAGTTCTGATCCAGTCACAAACACTGCGCTTTTAACTTGACACTGCTTTTGTTAGTCGTGTTTAGCAAACGGACAACAGCAATTGTGTAGCAACAATGAACACTGACTACCACGCTGCTATCAGACCAAACAACAAATCACCACTTCAAAGTGTATTTGTGAAATTCTGGAGTAGCACGTCCATAATTTGTGTGCCACATCTACTACCCAGCACGTTGCATCAGCTTTGATTGTGAGATCACAATTATCATTATTATGCGTCATGGAAAATGTCGATTAGCTTAACCCAGGAACACAATATTTTAGCTTGCGTACAATATAAACCAGCACCCTAGGCAAAACACATCAAGTTGTGCAACTGCTTCACAGCGACAGTTGTCATCACGAGTGAGTAGCAATTGCATTTTTAATCATATTCATATCACCATAAATGTTGCTTAACATAAGGCAATTCATTTTTCATGCAAGCTTTTTTTAAATTAATCTGTGCTAAACAGGACATCGATTGGATTTCTGCACTGTTGTGGTCAAATTTTTCGTGCTGCGAATTATTCGTACACAACACCTGCATGCGGTAGCTTCAAGCATTGCAAAACTTCCCAATGATGTTTTTGTTTCGGCTGCGATGGCCGACGCGTGCTCCATGGTTAATCTTGTCAGATTGTTTATGAAACACAACTGCTAGCCTTGCTGTAAGATAACTATCTTGACTTGCTTCGTTGTGCTTTCTTGCGCAAGTTGTGTGGATGCATGGGGAATATAACAGCGTTTTGTCAACACTTACTGAGGCTGATAAAATCGGCTGTTTTGGCCAATATCGATATATCGGTAAAATCCAAATATCGGTCGATCTCTATTCATGACATCATAAATTCTTGTCATATGATAGAAACTTCCTTTGATTATCTGCATATGGGTTGTCTTTTAGTGTTTCTTATGGAACTTATGCACTTTAACAGTCCTTTATAAACAGTTTGAGGTTGATGTGACCTAGCTTACTGAAGACTTGAGGTTTTTTTTTGGGTTCAAGCTTCACGGACTCAAGATCAGCTAAGGCTACGAGAATGATGCAAACATTACTTTAAGCAAATCTGGTTTATCAGTCACATTCACAAATTTTTATGAGAATCTTGTCTCTGAGTTTGTTTCATAAGTTTGACGAATTAGGACCCTTTAGTTGTCAACACTGACCAGATATCGTCTTCTGGTTAAAGTTGGTATTGGTGCTTGATTTAAAAAATAGTTATCTTGTTGAAAAATAGCTTCACAACGGTATGTAGTAAGAGAAAAAATAGCTTTTGCTTGACAACACAAATCAGAGAGATTTGGTTTGGACATCCACTCAAAATAGCTGTCGACTTTGCAGCTCAATCAGCTGTTCAACAATGCAATCCATTTCACAATGAAACTGTAGCTCTGACCCCTCAAAAGGGCTTAGCACCCAGTTAAATGTTTTGATGTAATTATGAGAAGGGTATATCTATCCATCTTGGAGAGGCACTCGGAAAAGATTTGACAAGTGCAGCGCAAATCAATTTCTGCGTCCTCTGCAAGTGTGTTCAATGCAAAAAACGTAGATATTTCTCCATTTTCGATTTGATGGATCTACAACTGTATTTTATGTTTAAACGAGACAATGTCTTGGACACATTTCTAGAAGTATTTTACCATAGACTTGATTAGCTGATTCAGGCGTATAAAAAATCACCTAAGAATAGCTTATGACTCCACTTGTTGTCGATGAATTGTTCAGCAAATTGTGATTCTGTTCTTTTAATAACGCACCAGTGTCATTGCGTGGGCTGCACTCTCTAGCATCTTATGAGCCAACCAATGTTCAAATAAGGCAAACGTCCACTGTGTTCGCCTTCGCAGCAGAAATAGTTTGTTTCAGAATATCGACTGGGAGTTCTTGGATGCACCAACTTGATAGTGTTGTTTGAAGAAAAGCGATGGTTAACTTAAAGCTGTGGCATCACTGCACATCATCTTACCAAGCTCTACTGCTGTTTAAGGCACTTTTGCTCACAGAAAAAGAAGCACGCGCTGCTTTAATATGTGAGTAAGTTTTTACTCCTGAAGCACATGGACAATACGTACGACTTCACGTTACCTGGTGTTTTACCTCTTCAAAAAGCTCAAGAATTTCGTCAATATATTTTACATATTTTTACTTGAGATGCCGACGTAACTTCTGTAAGAGATCTGTGAGCAAGGATTCTAAGCAATGCATAATCAGTGGCCAGATTTCACTGTTTCCCACAACTGAAGTAAATCCAAGTTTCAAATAGTTGTCGTTACATGTAAATGCTTGCTTTCATTTAGCAATTTTGAACTAAGATGGCAAAAACAAACTGCAGTTAAGATAATAACTTTATGCATAGGTTGTTGAACACACTACCTCAAAAGTATAAATGCCATGCAGGACAGCAAATCGACTTTTTCATGCTGGTTAGGTGCATTTTAATCGCTGTAAGAACAAAAACGTCAATTGTATAAAGTTATTATTGTGTGAGGGCATTATAGAAAACTTGTTTGTACCTAGTGCTTGCGGACTCATCCAGAGCCTTCCACGCACTCAAATGTATCCGTGGACTCGGGTTGAAAAGCACTGGTCTAGCAGTTAGGGCCTAAGCCAGGTAACGTGAGCCAATATGACCATAAACCTACCGCACTTATGATGTCACTTACAAAAAACTAAAACCTAGATCAAAAAAACTTTTTTTCATTGCGGACTTAAAGACTTGCCGAGTCTTTTGAGGGTTTGAACAGCTCTCTAGCATAGTCGCCTGAGGAGCTATGTGGTTGATAAGTCAACTGAAATATGCTTGATTTTAGGCTGATTTCCAGGTACAATATATTCGTATGCCGGCAGTGAATGTGTTAAATTGCAGCCAATCATGGGCCCACCGTGCAGTCTGGATTTGGGTAGGGGAGAGTGGAATGACCCCTTAACCATCACTACTGTCAGGTCCACTCTGACTCAGAATGTACAGCACTTGACAGGGTCCCAATTATGGGTTAAATAGTAATTTGTCAACATTTGCATGTTATGTTTTGACTAAGTAGAAGTCAATAATTTGCGCAGTGTAATTAGCCTGATTCATTTGTATTGTACTGTTGGTTTAGTGTGACAGTAAGCAATACACTCAGGCCTATGAAGGTCAACATTTGTGAAGGAACAGGTAGACAGTTAGCATACTGCTTATTTCGTTTGTGCCTGATAAATATGACCAGTTGTTTCGTTGTTCTTCAAAAAAAATTCCATGTGACGTGGTGGAAAAAGTGAAGTCAACTTTTTTCTTTTTTTGGTCATTATTCAAAAATGGTTTATGAAATGTATGTGCTATGAAAATGACACATTTTGGGAAAATTTGTAAGAGCACCTAAATTTCTTTTGATCTTGACGTCACTTTTTGGAAAACAGCTGACTTATAAAAATCTTTGAGTGAACACTGGACATTATATAATAATATGTCTGATGTCACAATTACCACTGGTAATGAATACTTAATGATATTTAGGTTACAAGATAAGAGTTATGCTCTCTACTTCTTATTGCCTATTTGAGTGGTCAACTGTTCACGACACTAAACTCGTTCTCAATCACCACACTCATAAAATTTAGTGAAACAGTTGGCATGAACTGATGTGAACTCACTGAATCCCACTACTGCATCTAACTCCTTCACATGTAAGCAAAGTTTGAATTTTTATGACAAAGGAATATATATATATGTTTGTATCCTGGTCAAGCATGTTGGGCATGATGGTAAACTGCAACAAATAATGGGGTTGCAGTTCAGGAGTTTTATAGTTTGGGGAAACTGAAGTATCCTGTAGCTTTCAATTTTTCCAGATCCACTTTGGTCTAAAACAGTGTCATCTGAAAAAGCTTTAGCTATGAATCAAATCGTCTTTTTCAAAGGCAGTTTGAGTTCTTCACACACAAAAAGCATTCAGTTTGGGTATGATGATGTGATAAACAGGTCGGAATTTTTTTTCCACTCTGGCAACTCTTGAAGGTACATGTGGATGTCATGAGTGAAGTAGATTTTTGGCCATTTTGGCTCATATTACCTCGGCTAGGGCCCAACTGCTAGATCAGCTATGTCCAACCCAAATGGCTTACTGAACCAAAATTTATATGATTATCTTAACCAGGCAATAAACAAACTTTAGCCTTGTGGTAAGCTTCTGAGGAATCTGCCTGCTTTCTGCTTTCATTCTTCTGCAACGATTAAAACTTGCAAGTGTATCTATTTTTCATATTTTTTCAAAGTAGACTCGAAGACTTGTCAAGTCTTTTGAGGTTTTGAACAATACCCTAGCACAATCTACGGAGGTGTTATGCTGTCACAAAGACACACTCAAACTGCTTGATTTAGACTGAATCATGCCAGCTGCGAAGGTGTTAAGAAAAACAGCGTGACATTTTAAAACTGCTGCTTATTAAATCTAAAAGGTGGGTGTGTTGAATGAAGTATACTGGTTCCAGTTCCATTATACTTAATATTGCTTGGATTTTTTACTTGTAAATGATTATTTAATGGTATTTAAAGTTTAGCTCAGGCAAACTTATGTGAATTGGCTTGAGTAAACTTCATTGGTTGATCATTGTACTTTTAAAGAACTGTTTTAATTGTGCCCAGTACTTTGCAGGCAAACAAAGGTTAACAATGGTTATTTTTGTGCACTGCTTTTTGTCAGTATGTGTTTAGCGATGACTTATGAGTTTCAATCACCAAGTTTTTTTCAAACACCAACCAGCACAGAAGACAACAGCTGGATGGTCACTGCATAGCACTTAAGACATGGCATGCATAGTTGACCCCGCAATGATTACACAATGGCAATGATTACACACATGTGATGTCATGAATATTTGATTTCATCAAGATTGTTAACACTTTGGCACCCGGGTGGTTTCTGCGATTTTCACAAAAAAAACAGCAGTTTTCGGTTGCCTTACCAACGCCCTAGCTCCTCCGCCGATTGCGCTAGAGAGCTGTTCAACTGCTCAAACGGATCGGCCAGTCTAGTAGATTGCACTCGAAAAAAATTTTTTTGCTTGGGGGGTGCGGGTTTTTTGTGAGTGATGATAGATGATTATACTGACAGTAGCCCAACCCACAGGCCCCCAAGGTTGTTTTAAGTGGCCCGTGATGTAAAGTTTGTAAGCAGACTTTGTAAATTTTTAGTATTTTTTTATAGGCTCAAGTATATTTGCCATCAAAACAAACCAAAATTATACCTGTTGTTTCTGTTATGGGCCTACCACCCAAAAACTTGTATAGCAAACACTTCGAAAAATGTCAATTTTTTAGATTTGGTTTACATCCATATAAGCTGGCAACACTGCATGCAACTATAGGACTCATTATCACCTTGTGTTATCGCATAAAACTTATCAAAATCAAGGAATTTGTTACGTCACAAAAAACATTTGTGGCCTGCAATAAATTTCCTCATGTGAAAGTGGCCCGCAGCACTAAAAACGTTGGGCAGGCCTGTGCTAGATTATTTCTAAACTTTAACCCTATGGTTGCAAGTATGGCTTTCTGATCATTTTGTAGAGGTTAGAGCTGAAGGCATGTCACCATGCTTTTTGGCATAGTGTTTTTAATTGTTTCTCTAGCTTAGATTCAGGTGTATTTTGCAGGTTGGAAATTTTTGGCAACTGCTTGTTAATGATTTCATAGTGTTTTGGTAAATCTGTGTTCATTTGTCTTGTGGAAAGAAACAATGGCTTCCATTACTCGATCTGCCCTGAAGTTCTCCAACACAGTTCAGGTGCATTTTTGATTTATGTGGCATGTTGCATTGGTACTTGTGATGATAAAGGTATTTACTAGTGGATGTGTCAAATGGCTTAGTGCAGGGCTCAGCAACCTTTTTTAACAAAAGACCCATTCTGCTTCATCTTCCAGCATAATAGGATTGGTGAGGAGCCACAAAACGTTGACCATTTCAATTTTCATGTGACTTCATAGGGGCATACACTAATATATAATCAACTTAAATACAGTAGTAATCAAATGCCAATTTAAATTCAAAGTTTTATCACATCCAGAGAGCCACTTCCCAGGAGCTAAAGAACAGTGTGCAGCCCCAGAACCACAGGTTGTCAACCCCTGGCTTAAGTGTTAACTGTTTGATGTATAGTGGTTGGACAACCTTATCTTTAGACTATGGTAGCAAAAAACATTTAAAATGGACCCTAGGATGAAACCAATGTTTTGGCTGCTTTGATTTTTATTTGTTTCAGTGTCATATTTTATGATATGTGTAAGCTAAACTCTTGTTTGGTGCTAACTATGCTTACATATCAGTCACTTTTCAAAGTATTTGTTGCTGAGCATAATAGAATACATTAGCTTTACTTGAAGAGCTTTATTTTGAAACAATCGTGGATTCAACCAGAACTTAAAAACTAACTGACACCAATTACGGAAGACATAGCAACAGCTACTGAGCATTGCAATAAATTGAGTAATTTTAAACTAAACTTCAGTGAGAAATTTTTGGAGGTGGCAAAGCAAAGCTTAACTTAAAAGTGCTATAACAGGGTTCCCACGGTCATGGAAAATCATTGAAAATCCTGGAAAAATAAATTTTCCTGGAAAGTCATGGAAAATTGATAAAAATTCTAAAGTCATGGAAAAATTAAAAAATCATCAAAAATTTTGGACAGAGGAAAAAGGACCAAAATTTTTCAATGTTTCAAAAAGATAATCTTACAATTTAAGTCCTTTGCTTTACCTATGCCATCAGCAAAAGACACTGGTAATGTTTTGCTTTTTGGCTTTTCTGCCCAAATCTCTTGAAGTTTATTTGTAGACTGTGCATTGTACTTTGTTTGATCATCAGCTGAATTCATCAATTTTATTTTTAAGTTTGTAGTTTAATTAGAAATCCACTTGGTATATTAAAGATTTATTGATTGGCGAATACCATATCTC
>Ga0210059_1010758_pt1 | contig 14089 bp, 10 predicted proteins | sample Ectturendosymbi2_FD_188042 | JGI IMG/M metagenome (GOLD analysis project Ga0210059, IMG submission 188042) | Ecteinascidia turbinata endosymbiont from Florida, USA - Sample 2 (SPAdes) (version 2) | ecosystem: Host-associated > Tunicates > Ascidians > Unclassified | place: Key West, Florida... | reverse complement strand
GACACTTCCTAGAGGAAAATAGGGTGTGAAAAAGAACGAACGAATATATATACATAACACCCAGGGCGCGTTTCCGAATGATTGTCGTAAATTGAGTTCTCCGACACTTGGATTTTGCGCCGTTTTTGCTTGGACAGATGCCGACCAGTGGTAACCAGTTTGACCTCCAGTGGTAAACTGGTAATTCTTCAGTGGCAAACTGGTAATTCTCTAACGGAACTTGTTTCAGTTGCCCTGGTATGAAATTACAAGAGGTAATATTTTTGTGATTTATTCAACAGGAATAAAATTTGTTTTGCAAAGTTTGCAGCCTAAAATTACTGCAAGATCGCACTTGTGTGTAATTTCGTACTGCTGTCATTTTCCATCTTCCAGGTGCAATCAGGTTTAGGTACCTATTTCAGAAGATTAGCGTTGGCTTGGTTCATGCAGTCAGTTTGTTACTACCTTGGCTTTAAAATAGCTGCTGCGAAGTACACCTCATTGAAAATTACCGCGATTGTCTATGTCACGGGTCTCCGAATTGCGGCCCTTGGGCCGAAACCGGCCCGCGAAGTATTATATTTACGACAAAGTTGTTGATTTGGTAGAATGCAACATATCCCGAAACAATCACAATACGTTAGATGTCCGGCCCTTGAACTGTTGTGTAATAGCTTTAAGTGGTCGTCGGCCGAAAAAGCTGCGAGACCCCTGCTAGTCTGTGTAATTGCAACTGCGAACCGTGTAATAGAGTTAAAGCTGAACGGCGAGTTTGCTGTAGAATGGACGCCTCGTACCTTGTAACATCACACTGTCTGATGTTTAAGGCAAAAAATCTAAGGTATGTTTTTCGGCAATGCGAATGTAGTGATCATGAAAGCGAGAGCTGATCCGTGATTTCAGCCAAACTGCAAAAGCTATTCCAAACTCAAAACTTTTTAACGAGAAATGTGTGGCAAAAGTGTCGCTTTGCTTTTCATTCGCAAGTTAATTAACAGTGAACAGTGTAAAACCTTTTAGTAATGGCGTAACGCACATTTTATGTGGAAGAAAATTCAAGAAATATGTGAAAGACCTTCCGATTTCTGGTCTTGCTGATTCACCCCAGGCGCGTGAAAGAGATGTGCTATCGAAAAAATCGAGTTATAATTTACAATATGTTGCAGAAGTTTAACCAAAGCACGTTTACTCATTTCTTATTGTTTTTTTTGCAACTAGGATGATCTTGTTGCAATTATTGTTGACGCTAACATCAACCATGACGATAGTCTTAAATCGATCTTGTTCCTGTGTTTTTCAAGTTTTACGCACTTTATTATTAATGCGAACATAAAACGTTTTTTCTTTGTTTGAGCTGCATACGTGCAAATAGCACTGATCTAAATTTATCTTCGTGTGGTCTTTTGCAGTGGGTGCCTGAAATTACACACCACTGCCCAAAGACGCCCTTCTTGTTGGTGGGGACGCAGGTGGATCTCAGAGACGACGCCGGAACGATTGAAAAACTTGCCAAGAACAAGCAAAAGGCCATTAGTCAAGAAATGGGCGACAAGCTGGCAAGGGAATTAAAAGCCGTAAAATATGTGGAGTGTTCGGCCCTGACGCAGGTGCGTGCTGGCTCTCATATTGAATGCAACTTTTCTGCGCGTGAGATTTGGTGGTAAAATAATTCATGGCTCTGAACGGTCGCGGTCGGGGGAGTGGATATGCTCTCCTAGGCGGCAGCCAGTGGTTTTGGTGCTGCCGTAACAGGCTTTTTGGGTGTTGATTTGAATGTTGAAAGTCGTTTATTTTTATAATGTACGTCCATTTCCTGCAAAGAATCGAGCACAACCATCGTGTTGCTAATAGAGAGTCTCGCTTGACCAGGTAGTAGTTGCACAAGGCGCTGGAATGTACCACGCCCTGAACGCCTGAATTGTTTTGACCAGCATCGGCAAAATGTGCTGATAGGTGTCGGTCGTTAATGTGTGATTTTTACTCTTGCTATAGAGTAGCGCTTGCTTGTTGTTGTGCTTTTCAAAATGGTAGTTTTTTTGTTTAACTTAGAAGGCAGGTGAGTTTATGAATTTCACTGAGCCCTCGATCTACGACGCTGCGAAATAATTGACAATCGATTTTTTAAAACAGCGAGGCCTAAAAAATGTCTTTGATGAGGCAATTCTTGCCGCGCTGGAACCACCCCAAGAAAAGAAAAAAAGCGGCTGTTCTCTTCTTTAGTGTCAGCATCTATTTGGTCAGTGGGTAACGCAACCCCTTAGTTTTGAAACTTGCCAGCATTTTCATTTTTTCCTGGAAAATGTTCAAGCATGTTTCGGACGATTTCTTTGGGCTTGCCTGTATATATATGTATATATATGTCCGCTCAAAAATTTTTAATTTTTTTGGTAGGCTGATCTTTTCTTGATTTTAAGTGACTAGCTTGGCGGACCGTACAGTTTTTCGTTTTGGTTTCACGAGGCAATCACGTATGTGCATGGCTTGGTTTATAAGAATATTTTTTGTTTGCCTTCAAAGCTTGTGCATTGATCCTAGGTGGTGCGGATGATCACGGTATGGATGTGGCATGTTTGTTGCTTTATTATGATTAATGGGCTTAATTGTCCGTTTTTTTCGTTATTTGGTAATGCTGCCAAAACATAAGTGAAAGCGCACGATGCTTTTTCGAGCGTTTTGTTTAGCAGAGCACGAGTTTGTTGGAAAAGTGATATGTCGACAAATGTATGCACCGATATTTCTGTCGTGATCGAAGGAAGGCCGTTTTCGTTTGATACACACGCTACGGCAGCGAAATCCACACCGCTTGCCTTCGTTGGAAGATAGCGCGGTTGTAATGGAATTAGTAGTGAATGGTTTATTGAATTAATATAGTCTTGATCTCTCTCAACGTTAGGTTTAATAACTATTCAACAAGTCAGCGTCTTTGTTGAATCATACGATCCTTTTTCCCAAATGATGTGATGTATTTTCAGTCAGCAATAAAATTTTGTGTAATGTTTGCGGATCGGTGACACTTTAACGATTGCAGCGCAGCTTTGGCGAGGACAGTGCGCGCGTGGAAGTCCCGGTCAACTAGCACAGAAATCGAATAACGTAAATTCCGTTTAAGGTGACTTCGCAACAACCTCGAGGAAGAGGCCGCACGGTCGACTGCAAATTGTGTTGAGCGCCACACAAAGTCACAGTCGATAGCTTATTGTTTAATGGCTCCCCCCAGATTACTTGCGCGCCTGCTTCAGTAGTTGTTGCAGACTTTTTGGCCATTGCCGTTGAATTATATGTATTTTACTTCGAGCATTTTCATGCTCTCGTAAATAGACTGTCAAACCGTGTGCGGGGCTCTCAACCGTTAATTAATGCTGACCGACTTGCGCGCGACTTCCTAACCCATGACGTCATGTTTTTAATAATTGCCATTCCGTGCGGTCTGCTTACCAGGCCAGCACTTTCAAGCGCTTGTCAAAAGCTGGGCCTCGAATGCATTCGTATGTTTCCAGATGTAGCGGCCTGTAGTCTTCTTGGTACCGCGCAAAACCTTGTTCCGTGTTATGCTAGGTTTTTCACAGGTTTCAAAAGAATGTTCAGAATTATAAAGTGCTTGAAACTTCCAATAAATGAAAAAATTCTTAGGCAATTAAAACTGCGCCCTGCCGCTGATATAATTAAGTGATTATAATCCTCTGCTATCGGTCTGAAACCACATGGTTTTTATGACAATCATTACTACCTGTTGTGGTGTAGCGTGATGAGAAATGGAAAAGTCCGAAATTCACCGTCAACCATAGAAAAATGTTCATACTGCTTAAACTGAGACGTTTCGGAACATTATTTGTCCTCTCGGATCAGTGTTCAGTGTGGAACGAAAATTAGTATTCGCATTTACTCGCAGTGTGTTCGTTGCTGGCACAGAATTGACTGTGTAAATTTGTGAATAGTGTGCGTGAAGCTTGTAAATAGTGTGCACAATGCCACGAGAATGGAGAATGATGCCGGTTCGACGTTCCGTGTTGTACCTTCCTGTTGAAATATCAGTTTCACGCCCCTAACATGTAGAAATCAGAAATGCATGTTACACGTGTTATGGCAAGCAAAAATTTACTGTGGAGATAGCTCGTGTCGTTTGTGTTCTTTTCTTTCAATAAGCTGTTGCGAATGTCGTGGGATGCGTGGCATCACTTCTGCTGACGTAGCAAAAGTGGCAGTGGTTTATGTTGTGTCATAAAGTTGAACAAGGTTTCATAGGGTCCCCGTGGCTTTTTGATCTTTTTCCACACATGAAAATCCGCTAAACTGCATGTTAGTACATCTGAAACACTTGGTGACTGTTACCCCAAGCATCGTTTGTTACCCTCCAGGCGCCACTGCAATTTTCTGTTTAATGAAGTTAATAACTTTTCGCTAAGTTGTGCGTTGTTGCACGATCTTCGGGCACTGTCGTCAAAAACTGCGTGGTGGCCTCACGTTCCTGCTAACTTAACTTTTAACGTGAAATGTGCTACGAGCACAACCGGTGACATGCAGCGTTTGGCAGTAAAAAGGTGAAGCCTCGGCGTAGCGACTGGTTGGTGTGAATCTGCCAAGCCACGTAAAGCTACCGCCGGCTTTTGGCGTTGAAGTAATTCTAAGTAGCGAATATACAGGCAATTTCACATTAGTGGTTTGTACATTGTAAACTTTGAACACGTTAAACTTATTTTAAGACACGTATAACTTGTTTTGCTGTATTGAGTTGGCATTGGAGTGCGAGCTCTTTCTAAGACATTGTCTTTTGCTTTTCACAGAAAGGACTGAAAAACGTATTTGACGAAGCCATCTTAGCTGCGTTAGAACCACCCGAGCCGAAGCGCAGACGAAAATGCGCGATCTTGTGAAAGCTTAGTGGTTTTTTTCGTTTTCAACTCTAGTGCAGTGCTGGCTGGCTGGTGGCGAGACGCGCTCTTCGTTTCGTCCGGCATCGTTTTATTCGCGGGTGTTCTCCAGCACTGGCATGTTCGCGCGACTACTCCTGTTCGAACTACTATTATATAATGTTGATGACGTGATTGACTGACGCGCGAGTTTTGTGAATTGTACAAAAAAAGCAAATTGTGTATCGTAACTCCTCGCTCTGTTTGTGACCCGCCTTCTTGTAATTACGCCGCCGCTCCGCTCCTGATCGCGTCAGTCTTAGCCTATTTATGAACATCCTCGTAGCAAGGGCCGGTGGCACCGCTGGTGATTTCGCTTTAACTCCTCCCGATCGGGGCCCGTAGTATCGCCCAGACGCCGCCGCGCCTGCCCTTGGCCCGATGTCGCAGTTGCCTCTGTACCTGCTCGTAATCATGTAGAAGTTTTACTCACGATATCGTCGACAGCTGACAAAAAAACAGTGCAAGCGTACACTGTATAGTGGGTTCTTACCCTAAGCTCCTTTTCGGAGCGCCCCCATAAGCGCCCTCCTTCGGGGTGAGCTTAAGAAAGAATGGACATGCGATGCGACGACGCGCCGCTTGCCGGCACTTGTGACTCCACAAAAGCGCACTGGTACACTTGCGGCCGCAGTACGCTATGACATGAGACGCACGAGTCGCTGAGCGAAAGCCATGCATTGTTGGTTCGCCGTCAACGGAGCGGTTGTGAAAGCGCTTTTGACGACTTTCGTTTCCGCTCGCTTGTACATGATAATGTGCTGCAGCGCCTGAAAAGAGGCTCAGCGGAGCTGCTGTGTCGCCTCAACAACACATAGTTTGCAGACAAGACACTGGTCGCGGCTCCCGCAATGCGTCTTGTTTGGTTTCTTTTTGTTCAGACGCCGAGCTTCGTACGTTTTCTTTATTCCACAAGCCCCCCCCCCCTTCGTTCACGCATTCGTGAAAACTCGCGAAAATCGTTGAGGTAATAAACGACGCGAAGACAACTTCTCGCTTGTCGTCGTTCAACCAGCGGCGTGCAAACGTTGACGTCGCATTCCAGCAATTGTGATTCATAAAGCCAGTTTGTCGTCGTTCTTTTTTCCTTTTGTTTGTTGATCGACGAAAATGTCGCTCTATGCTGTTTCCAGGTATTCAGAACCTAACAACTTACTACTGACTAATAAACTGGCAATATTGCGTGAGTGACGAAGGCGTGCAACACTTACTGGTCCAGCCTTGAGGTCTACTCCGACGTTTACTCGTATCTGCTCGCGTTTGCGTCTGCGACAAGCTTTTTTTACTGATCACATCTTAAAGCAGTTTCCTTCTTTCCTTGACGTTCAGCAACGTCATTGCTCACCGTATATTTCAGTCCCTGACCAGTGGCGTAGCCAGCCGAAAATTTTTGGGGGAGCCAAAATGTTTTACTTTAGGCGACCAACAGTAATTTTGTTTAGAACGCCGCTTCCTAAAGCACAAAATGACTAAAATTTTGGAGGGCCATGGTCCGCTGGGTACGTCTATGTCCCTGATCTTGGCGTGCGTAATGAAGGGCGCGTGTTGGTTTTGATGCCGCGTCGAGGCCGAAAGGAAAGTTAACACGATTTATATATCTGTTTATATTTGAAAATGTCAAAACGGACCTGTACCTTAAGACAGGGTCGAATCTACATTTTTATGGTAAAACGTACCGTCGCCAAAACAAAAAATTTAGATGGTATGTTTTTATCTACGTGATAGTAGAGGAACGCTCGCTCATTTTAACCTAACCAGGGTTCCCACGCAGGATTGAAAAAGTATTGAATTTCAAAATTGGTTTTCAAGACCTTTAAAAAGTATTGAATTTGGCCAAAATGTGCAGTACATTAGGTATTGAAAAAGTATGGAAATTCTAAATGGAAAAGAAATCAGAAGTATCTGAGCAGAATTTAACTGAAGGCAAAGTAATTCATTATTTATGCAGCATTGAGCAATGTGTAAAATTGAGTTTCATGATTGGCAATATCGAAACATGAAGAGAAGTAATGGTATTGAACTGTTCAAATTTAGTGTTGAAAAAGTATGGAAAATGATTTTTAAACACGTGTGGGAACCCTGCCTAACGGTCGTATCCGCAAACATGGAGATTGCGTTCGCAAGAAAGAAATAAATACGTTTTGAACGGTTTTTAGAAAACTATTAAAACGTATCTGATTAAGATACGTCTCAAAACCTGAAGTATTTAAGATACGTCTCAAGATATTTTGGCCTGTTATGTAAGTTTTACGCAGGAACGTAAGATAAGGAGGGGCCATGGGATAAATTAAGGACTTCGCCAGGCATCACTTCACCCTCTTGCGCAGTTACGTTGGTGGCCAATTGCCGCATCTCCTGTTGGCCGTTTCTACTAGTTCTTACGCATGCTTGTTACAACACAATTTACTCGCCTTGTTCCTCAAACTGCTGCGAAGTGTCAGACACTGACATTACCTATTTTCGTGGTATTGCTGACCAAAGTAGTTAGAGTTAGTCAATGTATGCACAAAACAGGGTTAATTGAGTGTAGTAGCGACGTGAAAAGCAGGGTTGCGGAGTCGGAGGAAAATGTCCGACCTTTCCAAAATTTCCACCTCCTTAGCATTACATGAATGAAGTTTGGCTGTCAAACGATTTTGCAGCAACTAGCAATCAATGGAAATCGTGGTACACAGCAAGAATTGTTTCAACAAAAATTTCAAAAGAAGTTGTACCATTTCAACAGGCACGAGTTAGGATTCCTAACGTAAGAGTGCAATGTATAAAATGAATCCATTGGACTTCCAATCGGATAAAAAAATCCGACTCCACCCAAAAACCTTCGACTCCGCAACCCTGGTGAAAACCAAGTGCAAAGTCTGAGCTATTTTTAAACAACATAGTTTTTAAATCAACTAATAACCCAGATTTTTTTTAGTGGTGCAGGCAAAGTTTTCTTGCAGTTGTAAAGCTTCGAATTTGTGCCCGAAATACCGGTCTGTGGCTGCGACTGGCGCCCGGTGAGTGGCCATGTCTGGCTTTTTATGGCAGGCCCACCCTTCCAGAGACGTAACGAGGGGGGCATAATTCCCCGGGCGCCGAATCACTGCGGAGGGCGCCGAAAAGTCCCAAAAATGTCACAAATACTTTCTTCAATACAGCATATTTGCTTCCGAAAAAAGCTCAGGTGGCCTTTTCGGCCTCATTTTGGCTGCGCTACTGCCTGCACCCTTCTACTGTAAATGTGGAAACGCCAAATTCAAACTATAGCAGAAGAGACATCCACCGTCTGTTGAATCTAATTTTTCGTGGGATGGAATTTTTCCATTCAGAATACATTTCAAATATCTGGGCTAATAAATCAACACTACGCTTTATCAATCCACTTTGAGTTCTTTGTGTTTATGAACGAACAAAGGCTTCATCTGATGTAACGCATGCTTCTCAATGTGTCATTCTCTTCGGCGTTACTTCATCTCATTTCGCCAGTCATTTTAGCTCTTGATGTAGTTTGAATGAGGCCGGCAAATATGAGCCAAGTCTTCTTCGAAAAAGGTAGGTTACCCCTCTGTGGAAGAGGCCAATAACCCCTGTTCTGTCGTCCCTTGTTTGATGGCAGTTAAGTACATACAACATTCACGAAAAGTTGCGATCGGCACAATTTAAAAAAGATCTTGTCTCGAAATACGTTCCTGCGTAGGTGCCTTATATTTTTTAGGTTTTGCTGTTGGTGGCTCCTTCCCAAATCGTTCCGCTTGATGTGCATGGACCCATCAGCTAATGCCATCGATTAGGGCTCTTAAGCGGAAGAACGTGACGTACCTCACTAGGTACTCATTAAAGGCTTCAGCGTGGGACGTGTGGTGCGGATGAATTCCCTGCTTCCTTTCGCTCACATGCGGAAGTAAGCTTTTTAATCGGACTGCAACGTCATTAATTGTGCAGCAGCTGATTGCGCCAGACGGACAGAGCTCACGGTACATATTTAAATTGCTAGAGAGCGTAGGTAAAACCACCGCGTCGAAAACCTGAAAGCGCTTATGTCTTCTAAAGTAAACAACTTGCTATTTTGTCGTGGCTTGAATTGAATGTAGCTACCGTTCATCAAACGAATGTGGAGGCTCGCGCGATGACGAGGATTCGATTTTTTTTGCGTAAACACTGGAACGACGTCACAACGTCAGCTTTACCTACCCGTGCAGTAGGCTACATGTCTGCTTGCATTTGCAACAAGAAACCCATAAAATTTAGGCATGTCGTTTAGAGAAAAAGAATCGCGTAAAACAGACTTAACTTTGTAAAGCAAAGCTAAGATCAGAAGAGAAATTGGGCGCAAACCGAGCTCGGAGGGGGGGGACACTGTGCCATGGCCCCCCACTCAGACTCTAAAAATAAAAAATGTGTAAACAGTATTTGGCAGTGTATACCAAAATGTTTCATTTTAGGCGAATAACACTTTTGTTTAGAAAAACGCCTCTCAAAGCACAAACTGACTACATTTTCTAAAAATTTTGGGGGAGCATGGCCCCTTTGGCCCCCCCCTCGGAAATTTTCTGGGTGCGCTACACTGGTTCCTATATTGCTGAGTCCCAGACGATGCGAGTATCAGACAAACATCCCTAGAAGGAATCTTGATCTCATTCTCAAGCTGCACATTTTGCCTTCGCCTTCAGTTCATTGGGATGAGTTACTATTGCTACGAGCGATTATATCGCGAAATCCCAGGACGCCAGTAAATCAGTTCTTTTGTTTTAAAATTTTGTATCTGCTGGCAACATTCAGGTTACTTGCGAGCGATGAAATTACGATGTTATGCGTGCTGTAGTCTAATGCGTAGTCGCGTCGTTGTAGACTGTGTGCTCATTCTGTCATCAGTTTCTGAAAATCCGTGAAAAATTTTACACGTTGCTTTTTCACAATTGCGGTATTGAATAGAATACATCAATTGTAATTTTCTACTTCACGATCTGAACTCAAACCCAATATCCCATCATTTACAGTGTCTGAAATCTGTACATTTTAAGACATTTACAAAATCTGCACCAGGTTTTCTACAACCACCAAAACCGCAATGATTCCCAATTTTGTGCAGGAATTCAATGCTGTAACATAAAAGCACAGTAATATCGTGAAGCTTGGGTTAGATACGAAAAGTTATGGTAGCTGTGAACAGTGGCGTACGCAGAAAATTATCATGGGGGGGATCATTCAGTGGCATATGTTGGTCATTTGCACTTGGTGTGTGCTCTTTGTGACGTCACAGTTTGATGTCATTCATGTTTCCAAACCAACGTTTTGGCGACGTTTTTCGACATGATTTGCATATGCTTCTACATGCACTCCCTCTCCCCTTTTTTTGTGTCGTTACACTGAATATAAATTATCAGCGCTCCAAGTTTGAATATCGGAGGAAAATAAACTCAACGCTACGACACAGCAGTTCACAACTGCAAAAACATCAGGCTACGTGTCAAAACGGGAGTAAAACACACTCACAACTGCAAAATGAGGCTGCGCTAATGTCTTGTCGAATATGAGCAGTCGAGCATAGAAAGTGTGCTGCTGGACTGGCTGGCGCACACCCCGGTTTGCAACATCGAATCTTGCTAAACTACACAAGAATTGAGAATGCACATAAAGTACGCAAGAAAACTTTCAATGTTTTGTTATGTATAGAAGTCTAGCAAACTTTTATTTTTTCTTTTTCCCTGCTGAGACATTGTGAAATACCTAAATGATTCTATGTTAACAACTGCTGTTTTTGAGCTAGTGCAACAGTTCTATCATGCATAAATTGGTAATGTAGCCAATGCGGTCAGCGCTTGCTCTGACCAGCCATAGCAGACAAAAAAAGGCAATTGTTTCGGATAAAGTGTACTATGGCGGAACACAATCTTAAAATATGCGTAGTGGATGAATGATCTACAAAGTGTGGTGAGATGGTTTCTGGACGTAGACGATAACTCAGATTCCCACCAAAACCTAATTATTACTTTTTGTCCCATTTACAATGTTCCTTGAAATTTGTACAGAAATTGATTCCGTGGTGTTTGCAGTAAGTCGACAAATTAACAAGCAGAAGTATGTGAAAACAATTGATCTCCTTCGCAAAGATAATAAAGTTTTTGTAAAACATCAATCTCAAGGCGGAATTTTTAACCCCAACCCCCCCTTGCGTACGCCCTTGGCTGTGAATTTTTTTGGAACAAACACTTAGGGGTATTCTCCTGTTACACTCATTTTCACGTCCTGTCTACTGTTCCAAAGGCAAAAAGCAAAATGTACATTTTTGACGCCTCTTTTTAAGCGTCAGAAAATGGTTTTGTGCACAACTGTGTGCGTTGTATCAACATGAAGTTGCTAGTTTTCAGTCACAAGTAGTTTAGAAACAACAGACGAACTACAGTAGTAGTGTTTGCGTTTCAATACGCACATGTTGGGGGCACACAGAATGTACAAAGAGGCAAGGGTGGCGGAACTGGGGTTGCATGGGCCTAGGACCTCCACTTTTTAGTTTCGAATTTCGATTAAATGGGTTTTAAGCAACACAATTAGTACTGGGTATGGGTGTATTGTTCATCGTTTAATGAAAAAATTGTCCATAGTTTTTTTGGCGTGCACTTGTTGTGCCTACCCACTTTGGAAAAGGTCCTCTACCACTGCAAAGAATAGCCTACGCAAAAAATACCTTGCACCTGCCACAGTATCTCTGTTCTCGCAGACAAAATATGAAACAATAATATTTTGCTCTCTTCGGAATCTTCAGCTGCTTGCCGCCCTGTCAACTGATATACCATGCCAGTATCTGGGTAGTCGTTTCGAATTTGGTTTCGTTTACTGGAAATTCGTTATGCAAACACGAGCAACACTGAAACGTTAGGCTTTTGTGGCTAGCCTCCTCAAACCAACGTTAGTTTCAAAGAACGTGCAGGGTCAGGGACGTACCGACGTTAGATGGCGCCCGGGGCAAGAAACAAGTTTGGCGCCTCCATATTCGAATCTAAGGTGCTTGGGAGTAAATGTATTGTATTGAAGATAGCACTCCGGGTGACGATTGTCCTAGGTGGCACATGCCCAGGTAGCGATTATCATAGGTGGCAGTTGTCTGGGTGGTAGTTATCCTGAATTGGCGATTGTCCTAGGTGGCAGTTATCCCGGATGGCTGTAGTCCGAGAACCGATGCCGGCAGAACTATCTGAGATTGCTGAAAAACGTGAGGTATTTCGAGTCCTCCTACGACTGCTGTCCACGCGACCCTCCCCAGAGGAAAGCGGGCACGAAAATGAATGAATGAATAGGTTTTGTGTGTGCACAAAATTTTGCCAATCGCAAATTTTGCGTATAGCGCTGGTGTGTGGTTGACAGTGAACGGATATGGATCAGTACGCCTCATAAGTACAAGACAATAGTGTCTGTCTGTAAAAGTTGCTTGCAGGCTAGTTAATTTTGTTTTCCAAGTATCCCGGAACACTGCACAGGTTTCTTAATCTTCGCAGGAAAAATCGTCTTCATCTGTTTCAAAACTGCTCAAAAAGTAATTTGGGCTGAAAAAGACTTTCAAGGTGTTTAGTGTTAAGATATCTTAGATCACTATGAAACAGGCTCGCTTCAGCAGAAAAGCGTGGCTTGTCTTAACAACATAGTGAGCTATTTCTATTGAGAAATTCATATGAAGTGACAACAAAGGCGGAAGAAATAGGGAGCTGCCAACATCACTAGGGTTTTAATCTTTTTGTATTTAGTAAATTTAGGCTCGTCCATGGGAATAGGATTTGTGACATCGCCAGGTGCACATTTAAGCGCTCAATAAGTGGTTCGGGGCATGTAGGCTAATGAAGTAGCATTCCGCAATAGCCGCTTGAAGTTGCAGTTGCTGTGCCATTTTTATTTTCGGCAACCTAGGACCAGCACAAGTAACTCTGAAACATACGCTGGGAGAGCAGAGCCGGATTAAAGGGTAGAGGATCCCTGGGCAATTTTTAGTGGAGGGCCCCTATGACGTAATTCATGACGTCGACGTCATCGTTTGTAAAAGTTATGTTTTCGCTGATTAGCAAAGTTCCCGTTTGTTTTTTCCGGTAGTCGAGAATGTGCTTACTCAAATTTACATACAGTTAGCTGCGAGAAGAGAATTTATTATATGAATTTATTAATACAAGGGTGTATTTTTACTAAGAACAAATATTTCATTCACTAGAGAGTGACTGGGCAAGAAACAACATTCACCCAAACAACAAACAGAAACCAGAGATTACAAACAAAAACACCCGAAAAAGAACATGTCAATATGGCCAGCCAGACTGAGTGTGAAACTTGTTTCCAAGCTAATGTCTTGATTTTAATCTTAATTTTCAGGTGCTCTGGTTAACGCCACTGCTTTAACGTTGCTGCTTGAAAGTTTTGCTAGAAAAAGCGATGCAGTAGCGGCGTTTTTGCTAACACTGCCAGATCCTTGCGCTTTTTCTTCTTAGAAGCTTTGCGCTTTTCATAGCTGCTGATGGCATTACAGGTTTCGGCATCGCGCTAGTTAGACACTGCAATCCGTTTTCTGCTCTTTCGTTCTACGAATCGACTGATTAAAACCTTTTCTGACGGACCACGCAATAACATGTGATGTAAATGGCGTGAATAGCTTCATATGCTTATGATGTAACACAGCAATTGTAACTATCTGAAGAAAAGTGGGTTTCCACCACACGTTACCCTTTATGACGAAACAAAGGTGCAGTTCGGTTGCGGCGACCTCGAGACCGCACCAGAAGTTCGGGATCATTGATTCCAGTGTTGCCACCTCTGATATTTTAAAATGACAGCAGATGTGATGTTCTCAGATAACTTTCTGATATCTTGTCGACAAATCTGATGTTGGCTGGGTTGTTTTTTCCACATTTCCTCTCATTTTAAGACGAAAATAAGTTAGATTTATGATTTTTAAGTTTCTTTCATGAATCTCTCACCCTAATCAGTGGCGTAACTAGAGGTTTGACCCAGGGGCATAGGCGGATCTAGGATTTTTTTAGGGGGGGCTCAAGGACGAGTTCATCCGGATGTGTACTGACTGCATAGCAGTGAAGACCCAACTGCTCAGGTAACTTTTTTTAACAAACACGGTTGATAACCATACACATTTTGGCTAAATTGCATTCTCACCATTACCCAGGCTTACTGGGACGTTTACGGAGCAGAAGCGGACCTCCAAAACAATTCAGAAATTATTCTCA
>Ga0210059_1010757_pt1 | contig 14089 bp, 11 predicted proteins | sample Ectturendosymbi2_FD_188042 | JGI IMG/M metagenome (GOLD analysis project Ga0210059, IMG submission 188042) | Ecteinascidia turbinata endosymbiont from Florida, USA - Sample 2 (SPAdes) (version 2) | ecosystem: Host-associated > Tunicates > Ascidians > Unclassified | place: Key West, Florida... | reverse complement strand
TCTCCAATATTTTTTAACCAAGCAACTGTAACATGTGTTCACAACACATTGTGACAGTGGCACCATGACAATACAAGCCGTCACCACATGTTGAGCAACCCGTTAACAGGCCAGTGCCAAAGGTGTTAACTCTTTGGCGTCTGGCTGGTTTTGAGGATTTTCGGGAAAAAAAACGCCTAAACGCACGTGGCTTTGCGCAGGAATTTCTCCGGTCCGGTATGCTCTACAGAGCCGGCAAAAGTCTCAAAAGACGCGGCAAGTCTTCTAGCCTGCACTCGAAAGAAAAAATTTTTGCTTAGGGGGTGCGGGTTTTTTGTGAGTGACATAATAAGTGGAGGGCTTTTAGGCCACCTTGGCCCCACTTTGCCTGGCCCTGGGCGCCAACCGTTAGGTGGTAGTATTTTACTGAAGTTTTTACTGGAAACTAGGCTACAATCCGAGTCTTTTGATACTTTGGATGACCTGCTGGGGTTTCGGGTTAAAAAATTATGATGTAAGTTAGCAAAAATATTTGACTAATTAGCTAATTAATTAATTTGTTTATTTTAGATCATAACTTTTGAAGCAGAAATGCTAGAAAGTTGATCAAAGGCTCAAAAGACTTGGGGGCTGCGTGTCATAAGGAACAGTACTGAGAATTTGCGTTAATCAATCGTAGACGAAGTAGCAACTTGGGTTTCCGAACACTCTGTGCAGAAAACTGTGTAGTGGCTTTTATTAGCAAATATTGCCGATATACTGTATATCGGCAGACTTTTTTTGCCAATACTTTGGCAACATGGCAAAATTCATCAGTCTATTTCTAGTTTTAGGAGAAAGTGTGTTTTTATGGTGAAAAGTGATATCAAAAGCTTCCCTTCCACGACAGACCCCTTTCTTCCAGGCTAGATGTGCCACTGACTCCAACCAAATATTTTTTCAAAATCATTTTCTTAGCTTGTGCATTTTTTGAGCCAGGTTTTATAAAGAAAATGACAAAAACAGCAAAACCTGCATCAAAACACTTTCTGTCTCAATTAAGAAAACAGCCGCATAAGTGTCAATAAGACAAGAATAAAAGAATCTATGTCGAATTTCTACTATTCGTAAAGCACCAAACGCTGATGCAACGCAACTGAAGTTGGAGTTACTATTTGTGATCAAATGATAAAGCAGTATATCAGTTATATTGCTAGTAGAAGATGCCATTGGTTGTTTGATCTAATGTCGTGGATAATGGACACAGCTGCCTTGAATTTTTGGATTGTGTATACAGGAAGATAGTGAAATAAACAGGCACAACTACGTATTGAACCTGAGCACAGATAGCCTGGAAGTGCTGATATTGCTTGAAATCCACTTGCAGTAACATGGAAATGGTGATACAAAGTTACAATGTATAATTTTTGTGCTGATAAATAAACCTCCGTGCACTATCACCATTTGCATCCAGGAGTATTATGTCTGCCTCATTAAAGGCAAACCATTTTTCCAGTAATTCTGTTGTTAATGAGAAGTATACCAGTGAGCATGTCATGCAGGAAGCACATTTGGTATAAATTTCATTTTGGAAGAGTACTGTTGCAACCTCTCCGGTGGTGTTGCGTTGATTGTGTGATTCACCACGAACGGGATGTGCGTGAAGAACAACACCATACATATATGTAGCGCAAACAAGCAATAATAGAGTGATCGTGGCTTGGAAGCTCTGCCGATATTAACTGGTGAACGATTGAACGTAACGTAACGACTAGCGTAAGCGGAGAGTGATCATGGCATGTGAACTCTATTGTTGCTTGCTGCCACAGTGCGAAGCTTTGCGCATATGCCGCTCGGAATTTCCGATCGCAGCAGTACTTATTTTTCTCCAAATTGATTCTATTTGAATAAGGACTGGTGATGCATTGCAAAATGGAAAAGTAGTTTTCCTGTTTATAAACTGACCGATTTACTTGCCACCATCCTTGTGGCTTATAACTATGGTAAAATAGATATACTTGTAAGTTTTACTTGTTGCAGAAGAATGAGAGCAGAAAGCAGGCAGATTCCTCAGAAGCTTGCGACCAGGCTAAAGTTTCTTTGTTTTCTCCAAAGTGTGTCACTTTTAACAATTTTTTTTTGACTATGGATTGCAAAATCCATCATAACTCAAGTCGTTAATAGGTAGTCACATGAACCCTGGTGGTTTGAATTTCCTGCGAGTGTTTCTTTATAAATTAGCACAAGTATTGCCACCTATAAAGTAGAGCTCGACTGATAAGTTTTTTGGACCAACATTGATGTTTTTCATTTTTCATTGCCAATAACTGATGGTGATATTGATATTTTTGCAACACTCAAGCCATAGTTGAAGGACATTGCAGTGCATTTTTTATCTTCAGTATGTAGGCGACATAAATAACTGGAATAATTACGCAAGTTACAGATGAAAGAGCAGATTGTTGTAAGTTAGGAACATATCATAAACGAATAATAAAATATACAAATGCATGAGACCAAAGAGTAATTATGAAGATAACATATTATACAAACAACAGTTTTCAACAGTGTTGGAGATAAAACCAATTTACAACATGTCAGTTAGCAATATGAGAAACAGAAAAACAAAACAGTAGTGTTCTATTAATAAAGATTTAATTATAAGTAACCAAAAAACATATTGCAGTTTTGTAGGGTAGTGATTATCACACATAATGCTATATTGTAATGCGTATTAAACCTACTCACAATAAAATTGATCACAACTGAAGAAATACACAGAAATGTTTCCATTTTTGCAAAACAATGAATTTATTTTCTCATGTGTTGCTCCATGCCAAATGTACTTTTAACCAGCAGAAATATTTGATCTTAGAAAACTCATCTCATTTTAGGCTATTTTCTGCTGTGTTACCATTGTATGTTGGTGGTTAATACATCTGTCACAATCAATGGCTGAAAATAATGTGCTTATGCCCTTTTGCAGGCTTTGACAACTGGCAGTGTACCAGGTTACATAGATGTGGTACTTAATCTGGATAATTCAGCTGAATTGAAAGATGACAATTTAATAGCTGGTTTCAAGAGAATGGGGAAAAAGATGGTTTTTTATGGAGATGACACTTGGCTGCGTTTATTTCCTCACATGTTTGAAAGGGTGGATGGAACCACATCTTTCTTTGTAACTGACCATACTGAGGTATGTTTGCTTTTATGTTTTCATTATACTGAGGTAAGCATCATCCCTCCTGCTTTGTCTAAAGCCTTATTGTCATTCCACCCATACATGTAGCAAGTTCTTGCAAAGGAGCTTAAACATGCATGAATAGAAATCAACATATATGCAAAAAAAGCCCTAACAGAAATGTTGGTGGGTGTGCACCATTTGCAAAAGTGTTTTTTACGGTGAAGGTGTAAGAGGTATGTTAATATTTTGATGTCAAATGACATTTCTGTATAACAGTATTACGTTCTGTTTTGTGAGTGTAGTTATGTCGTACATTAATTGCATTTGCTTTTAACTTCCCACTTGTACTCAGAGCTTGAAGCTTAAAAATGTCAGCATTTAGTAATATGCTGTAAAGTACATTCTGTGTGGCATGAAGTAATAGTAGACAAAATCATAAATTCCAGCAGTGACAACACATCAAGCGAATCAGTTGCAGTTTATTTTCGCCAGGAAACTAGTTTTGTGTTAAACGCATCTTCAGTCGTAAGTGGTTACTGCAGTCAACAGTCCAACTCTAATTCAAGCGTGCAAGTGAATCCAGAAACAGGCAAACATGTGTTGCATATAAGTACTCCCTTGTGAAGGCCTATGTGCCTGTTCTCAGATGCACATCTCACAAGAGGGAAACAGCAATGCACGACGCATTATTAATAGAAACCATCACTTCACTGTGATGAAGAACCGGATCCTGGCCCCACCTAGGCGGACAAGCTCAAAAGAACTATGCTTTCAAACAGCTGCTGAAACACATAGAGCTTGGATTCTAATTCCTAGACCTAATAACACTCAAAACACATTCACGTTATGCTAATGAAGATGCTAATAATAACACGTTCACTACCAGTGGCCAAAAAACTGAATTTTGGGTAAAAATAACCCAAAAAGATTCTTTTAACTCAATTTTGATGGTGTTAACTGTGGTAGTTCGCAACCAGAAAAATTTTGGGTTTGTTGCAATTGGCAAATGCCTGGAGAGAAATTTCATGACCAAAATATTTCTTCAATGCAAAAGATTTCATTTTTTTTCAAACGTTACTGCAGAAAGCTGAAACAAGCATAGTGGCAAAGTTGTGTACATGTAATTTAAAGTTTGGCTATCCAGTGTTTTTATTGGTTGGACATGAAGTTTGTTGAATGCAGGTGGACACAAATGTGACACGTCACTTGGATGAGGAATTGAATATTAGGAAAGATTGGGATATATTAATTCTTCATTATCTTGGGCTTGATCATATTGGTCATGTCATGGGACCCAGCTCACCTCTCATAGAATCCAAGCTAAAAGAAATGGATTCTGTTGTCAAGCAAATCTACTTAACATTTGAGAAAAAGGTATGTTTTACTAAAGAAAGTTATTGTGCAACAACAGTTATGCTTTTTGAGTGTTCCAGAGGCTTTCAGTGTGTGGCAATTAATTTTTTTACAAATAAATTAATGTATGTTGCGACAATAACTATTTTTAGCATCGTCAGCTTTTATTTTAGGAAGTGGCTTTGCCTTGTGAAACTACAGGTGTGCCAATATTTATTTGATCGTTGCTGGCTGCAGACAAGTTGGAAGATAATGATAATTTCTGGCGATCCAATACCAACTGTGATTGCAACAATTTTGTATTCAATATTTGTATTGCTTTGCACTAAATGCATTTTATTGGGTGCGTTAGGGTGAGCTCCATGCTATTGTTGTGGTTCACCTCTTTGCTTCACTGAGAATGAAGAACATCAGGTAATTGTGCAGAATTAACAAGTACGGTATTTGAAATTAATTGCTGGGCATTCTGGTTTTAAATAAAGAAAATTTTATGAAGTGCTTCAAGTATTGAACTACTCTAGACCAGCGCTCTTCAACCGGTGTGCGCGGTGCACCCTGGGGTGCATCAAAATATGCCTGGGGTGCACCACTAAGAAAGGGTTCACAAGGATGCATCACAAACTCGTCGCACTAAACAGATAATTTTTACAAAAACTCTGTGTTAAACCAATGACTTTCAGGGTTTGACCTGGACTAGACTTTGCACATTCTAAAGTGTGGTGTGTAAGGATCAGACCAAGTCAAGCTAATTGTTGTAATTAGTGGATTATTTGTGATTCATGAGCAACAGACAATGAGCCATTATGAAATGAATTACGTAGCTGAGTTACTGAATTAGGGTACTTGCTTATTTAGGCCAGGGTACTTACAGACAATGTTCCCTCTAAGCTGCGCGCCTCTAAGGACGTCTTAAGACAGTTCCATAACATTCATAAAGCATTATCATAACAATGTACAAGTACATGTACGTCTCTGGGCCACTCTTTGACAATCAAAGTTTCCCTCTAAGCGTAAAGACCAACAGCAGAACAGTCCACTCGCAAGTTTCGCAACCTACCTCTGCAGACAAAGTAGCACACATGAGTGAACCTGGCTTTTGTGCAGTGTAAGTGTCATACCGGCAAATAAACTGTCATTGTGATGAGTTAAATCAATTAAACGGAATTAGCTGCTGACTTCATATTTTCTAGAAACTTTAAGTTCATAGTTCCAATTTCCAGGGGGGGCGAATGCCCCTGTGTTGCTGCGAGTACTTCATGTTTTTACTGAGACTTGGTTTGTTTGAAAAATTCAAGTGCTTTCGAACAGTTACAGACGTTGCATGAAATATTGAAAACAGTAGTTTTGTCCAAAAAATGTATACACGCAAAAATGGCTATTGTTTAAGTGATTGATGCAGTAAAACACTGGTCAAAAGTTGTATGTTGCAAGGTTCATTGTAAATCAGGGAGTTCATCAGAGTTTTATGTTCAATGTTATTTCCAGTTTTATGTCTAGTAATTCATTTCGCTTTCGTTAAGGAAGATGTTCTGATGGTGGTCACAAGTGATCATGGAATGAGTGGACAAGGTAGCCATGGTGGTACCACAAGCTCTGAAGTTGATACTCCACTTGTGTTCTTGAGCCCTCTCATACGGCAGCATAAGTGAGTCTGTAAACTAGGCACGCACATTTGTTGTATCAAAGAGAAGTTGTTATTGCGTCCTTGCATGAGAGAAACGCTTTTAATTGTTATTTTGTAGTCACTCCAAATCGCCTTTGGAAGTTGTTCATCAGTACGAGACGAACGAATTGATAATTGTATGACCTTTCAACCAGTGGCATACCCAGGGTTTCCCGCGCCCGTGGACAAAGTCAGTTTTGGCGCCCCCCAACCCAGACCTTTTGTGGCAGCATAGATGCGAAGAGTGAGTTGGGAATAAAGGGGCGTCGAAAGCTGACTCGTGCTCCGCATGTAGTTGTTTCTAGACCCGTCTTAAAACTTCTTATGACTTCTTGAAGTCACGGACTTGGTGTCAAGACCCTTGAATCCTGGAAATAATTAACTATCGTAGAGTTAAGATTCTAATTGTTTCGCGTCAAGTTGCCCACTTTGAATTTTAGGTCACGATTGAACACTCGGAACTGTTGTATTGCGACATACCCAATTGCAGTAATGCATTCGAATTTTAGCAATTAGTGAAAGACAAAGCAAAAACTAGGCAAAAAGCTATAATCTGCAAAAATCTTCATGAATCGTAATGACAAAATTTTAATGGGACAAAAATCTTCTGACAACACAGCATAAAATTGACCAGAGTTGCACCGTTACTTTTTAAAGCACGATTTGTCGGAGCCTGTTTAAGATCCCAAATGCAGTGTGTATCCTTTGTTCCTTTCTCTCGTCAGGTCTTGTCACAATCACCGCTGATGCCACCTGTAGGGCAGAGTGGCCAACCTATGGCGCATGCGTCAAGTTTTGCGCATTGTATGATTTCAAGTGGCGCATCTTCGTGATCGTAATAAAGCAAGATAGAAAGCCTCAATATTTTGTCAGCTTTTTGTTTCGTACAAAACCCTTGTGAGTTACCAGTTAACATCTTGAAACAAGCTGTTCATGATGTTCCGAAAGAAAAAAATGAGCCACCTGAGGAAAGAGCTCTTTCATGTGATAACAACTGGATATTTGATCTCGAATTTTTAGTTAATGTTACTGACCATCTCGATCTTCTGAACATCAAACTGCAGGGCAAGAATAAATTGTTTCCTAATTTAATAAATCATATCAACGCATTCAAGATGAAGTTAAAACTGTTCATTTTGCAGTTAGAAAATGAGGATATGAGCCAGTTTCCGAATTTAAAAGAGCAGATTGAAGGTGCTGTTGATAATGGCGATTGAGAGAATGCACTGAAAAGATCAAGTTATTCCAAGATGTTTTTGGTTTAACTGAAGATAAAGACTGAATTTTGGCATGTATAAACCCATTCTTACTTAGTGAACAACAGATAATGGAAATGCCAATAACATGCAAGGTGGAAATCGTTCACTTCAAAACAAATTCAATATTGAAAACGTAACTTGAAGAACTTTCCTTCAGTCCGGTCCAGGGGCGGATCCAGTCAGTAACGTTAAGGGGGGCGATTTCAGTGATATTTGGAAGTCAGTCTCAAAACGGCTTTGCTACTGCAAGAGAGATGAAGTATACTTCATAACACTACTGTGACAAAATGATGGACGACAGAATGGCATTAAATCGCGAATTCTCTTTTCCCAATTGTAAAAATTTATGGTGAATGAAGTTATTTTTTTAGGTTTTAGGGGGAGCGATCGCCCCCCCCGTGGATCCGTTCCTCGTCCAGACTCTTGTGTTTCTGATGTGATTCATTTCTGGCGATTCTTAGCACGTGAAAATTTCCCAGAACTACGAAAATTCGATCGCAGTTAAATGTCGTTTGGAAATAACGTTCACATGCGAACAAGCATTTTCGTCTGTGAAAGTGAAAAAAGAGGTCGCGCCTTACCGATTTAAATTCGATAAATTCTCTGCTGCTCAGTGCTCTCAGTAAAAAAATTACCTCCAAACATTAAAAACCTGGTGAAATTAAAGCCAGCTTAGAACGAAACTCATTAAAAAGTAAGTAAATGTGAAGTTTATTTGCTGCTTTACCAGATATTCCGTTTTGATTTGACATCATTACCTGGAAAATCACTAACGTTGTAAAATAACGTCGTTACAAGAAGGACTCTATGTATGGCGCGTTGGTTGGTAAGCTGCTCGGGCAGCTGCGCGGGTTTGAAAAAATTGTCGTATGGTGTGCAAAAGATTGGCCACCTCTACTGTAGGGGTGCTGGAGCATGCATCCAAGAGCTTTGATTTTTATAACGTAATGAAGAAGTGACTGAGGTTAGACTCACGAATACATTAAAGAGAAGGACAGACAGAAAAACGCATATGAAAAACTGAAGGCAAATGATTTTACACAAAACCACTTGACAAATCCAGTATGAAATTGCAAAATCCTAAAATACTTATTTGGATAAAATACCCTGAAAAGTTAACAGAAAATAAAGGAAAGACTGCGATATACTGCTTTACTTAGAACTATCTAACTTCTGATAATAAGTTTTCTTGCCTTTTCTGCTGAATATTTATCGATTATTTCGTCAAAAAACTGATATAATTTAAATATGTCAATGTATTAACCCCCAGAGGTAATATCTAATGTCACTGACGCTCCGTGCGAAGTTCTAGGTTGGCAATTTTGTGACCTAAATTTCGACAATCATGTCCATGGAGATGCTCGATTTATAGGTTGAATCAATATAAAACACATGTAGCAGTGACTGAAAAGTTCACAATTATAACTAATATTCTCAACGCTGTTGCACAGTTTCAACTAGAATTTTGCAAGAGCTGTTTTAATATCCCACAAATAAAAATCATCACAACTATCTTCAGAACCACATCACATCCGTTTCAATATGAAGTTTGTCAAATCATCAAAGCTCAAATTTTCCTAAACATAACATCTGATCTGTTGTCGTAACAGCCTACTGTTAAGTTTCAATGCTGCTGTAAAAGCATCCACAGTAGCATACTGCTTGCATTGTGGACGCTGAATTCCCGTCCGATTGTGACGCAACTATAAGATGAGAGCGAATTCGGAAGCTCCGCAACCTCAGGTATCTGAAACCATTGTGACGCGGACGTCAGTCAAACCACATGTGGGCTCTGAGTGTTGGAGACAGAAGCTCCGCCTGAAAACATCAGTGAAGGTTCGCAACTGCTCGGTTTGCGAACCTTGGTGATGTTGACCAGATTTCGCAACTAGGTAGCAGCGAGTGGCATTCAATATTTTCTAAATCGTAGTTATTGGCATGCGCTGATATTTCGTAATTATTACGTAACATTCCGATCTCAATTTTGCACCCTCAAAACGCTGCGCCCGGGGGCAGATGTCCCCCCTTGCCCTCCTAGTTACGCCACTGCTTTCAACTGAAATCTTATGTCGTCTGCAGCGCAGGTATCGTTTATCATGCGGAGCAGATAGATCTCACTCCTTCTCTATCGTTGTTAATGGGCATACCAATACCGAAGTCATCTATGGGCAAGCTTCTCCCATCGATGTTCGATGTAAGTAAGATCGCGTGCAACTGGTTGTTAATAAGAGAAAGTTTCTTCTACCAGTTGATGTGTATTCAAGTACAACGAGTTCATGGTAATGATTTTATGATAAGGTTGGTGATGAACTTTGAAGGAATATTTGTGAAAAGGCTTTTGACATCAAACGATGCCATGACACAGCCTGGAAGATCAGTTTTTCACAAAACTGAACCTGTCTCTGACTGCTGTTGAGTGATGACAAAGTGGAGCTAGGACGTTTGAGATCCACTTGGCAGCCTCGTGGTTGAAAGTGCCCACAACTGAGATTATGGGTCTCATAGGGTTGCCAAGTTTGTGTGTTTTGGGTAACCCGTACAGAGGTGGGGTACTGGCAGAAGTGGGGTCAAGCGGTAATAATCTTCTTCACTAAGGTTGTTCTTTTTCTGCAATCTATACAGGAACAGCTGAATTTTTGTCAGATTCTGCAGATTGGTGCCATTGGTGCTCATATAAAATTTTCTGGTATAACTCATTATATCTTCCATTTTTGACACATACTCGGTTCGATTCCGTAGAACCTAGAACCACATCATTGCGTTTGTCCGGCTTAGTAAGATGCTATTGTCTTCGCGAAGAGAATTATGCGCCTCCTGCAACTCATTGCTCATATTAGCATGACGGTGTTGCAAAAGAATTTCATGGTCTTTTTCGATTTTCATAAATAGTTATCGTTGCAGTCGATCTCTTCGTTGCGGCCATGCAATGATAGCTTGTCCTGTTAGAAATCTGGCGGCTGATGATGAAGTGGCAGTCGATCTGTTGGATTAGTTGTCATTTTGTTGTCTCCCTGCCTCACACCGTGACTTTTCAAATTGGCAATCCATTCTTAAATAATCAAAAGAAGACCTTCCCGTTCCCTTGTCTACCTTGGAAGGTTTATGATAATAGCCGGCCTTCTACGACCCACTTAACTTGTGCTGAGGATTTGCAACATGCATACGACATACGCAGGTGATGGATCCCTCTGACCAGCTGAGGTCCTTGCAGTACAACTGTCATCATCTACTTCGAAAGCTAGGAGCCAGTGGGAAGATATCAGCAGCTGATGAAAGCAGCCCTCTGCATCTGTACAGGTTGGTGATGATGCATCACTTTTTAAAAATTCTTCATGGATATAAGTGGGAATGATGTGCCGTGGTTCCTTCACAGAAACGGACTTCAGTTTCATGGGAAGTTTTTATCGCAAAGCGACAACAACTCCTTCACAGCCGCGCATGAGAACTATGTCAGATGTCAAAGCTCAGCTTCGGATTCACTGACATCAAACCTTGCATCTTACAACTATTTGGAAATGTCGATCGGGATCTGCGTTTTAAGCCTTGTGAGTATCTGTTTGAGCCGATGAAGTCCCCCCCCCCGCCTACAGAGGTTATTCGGCGAGGCGCAGGTGTCAAACGCGTCACTTGTTGGAGAGTTTGAGTGATCAAGCGTCAGACCTGCTTGAAAAGCCAGTGCGTACTGAACAAAACAGATTGAAATGGGGGCAGTCCTGTCTAGTCATGAAATTTCGTGAGGATTTCTCTCCCATCAGTTTCCAGCACGTGCACTTCGTCAAAGCGGAGTTTGCTGATTTTTATAAACAAACTAGCGATGTTTTTGAGATAATGAAAAAAATGTTAAATAAGTGGACGAAAGTAAAGTTTCTGCAGTTTTGTCGAATTCAAAGAAATTCATCAAAAAGCAGTGTGTTAATGGAAATGAAAACTATGGAAGCGTGGATTAAACCGAGCAATCAATCCACATGTATCGAAATGATTTCGGATGTGTGGGGTAGTTGGTTACGTGTGAAACAAAAGTTAGGGGTGATCGGGACAGTGGCATATAACTGTCCGGGAATAACTGACTTGTGTCCAGGTGGGCTCCTAGAAACAAGTGTTTGTTGGGCTCTTGATGTGCAGCTGATTGCAAAAGAAATGGCAATTGCTGGAACGTAATATCAAATGCTCTCTCTGTCTCAGGTGAAACATAAAGAAACTGTGGTGTTAGATGAAATGTATGATATTTTTGTAGTTGGTTTGGAGGCGTCTTTTAATTTCAAAAAACATCCACATGTTTCGTGCGTCGGCTCTCGACAAGTTCTTGTTCAGGTTTTATTAAAGTCTTTGAGTCTTGGCGTGCTTGAAAACCTTCATGCGTTACTGGTTTTTATACATTTTGATATTCTTACATAGGTTCTTGTCCATGTTAATGATACCTACCCCGATTGTTGTGTTAACCTTCCAACATCAGGGATGATGTGCATGACACCAACTTTGTCTTCGACAGGGTTGTTGTCTCTTGCTGGCTTCGTTGGTGCAGGGGTTCTTGCGGCTCAAGCATTTGGCCCCTGTCGAACACCGCCCGTCCAAAGGCTTTGCTCGAACTGTGATCTCCCTCATCGCTGGCACCAGCCTCCATCTTGCCTCCCTGCCGGGCAGCAGCTTTGTTGAGGAGGAGCACCAGCTCTGGTATTTCCTCACAGCATCCACGTGCGTTGTGCTTGTTGTCGCCATCTTGCGGAAGTCTGCACAGGCCTCCGAGTCGTCGAAGAGAGCAGCGAAGATGCCTTATTCCAGTTTGTTCGCTGCACAACTGAGTTACAGCAGCAACGTGAGGTTGCGCAAAGGAGTAAAGTCGTGGCACGTTGTGGGGGGTGAAGATGAAGACGGTGGTGGCGTCATGTCAAATGCTGGCAGTCCTGTTTGTGATCGAAACGATGAGTCTGCCGAGGAGGAAAACCACTTCAAAGACCATCCTGTGGTGAAGAAAACCCACCTTAAGTCTGTGGTAATTGCTTTGCAGCTCATCGTTTCTCATCGCTTATTAAGATCGTGGAACCAAACTGGAATCAAATACGCTGACGAACAGGACATAGGTGAGCTGACTGTGTTGTTTTTTCAGGGTCCATGGTCAGTTGAAACGGGTGCGAGGCGCTTATCACCGATGGTGGATATTTTTATGTTTACGGAACGTACTCACGTTTTTTCCTGTTTCGATTCTGCTTTTGAAGTTGTGTGCATGTCTGGGTGAGGTAATTCCTACTGTTTTCAAAGCAAAAGAAAATCCAGTTCTATTAGCAAAAATGTGGTTTAAGAACACAAATCTGGCTTTTAGTTAAGCAGCTTTAGTGGAGTGTTGCAGTGGCAAGAATGCTTCTGGTATGAAGCTGAGACGCTGAAGCCCAAAACACTAATGCATTGTGAGGGGTGCATTGTCTTTGTGTGATTGATGTGATAGCGGTGTGGTGATGAAGTACTTTTGCCACATAGCTCTGCTTGCTGTTCGATGGCAGGCGACTGGCTGAACCAACCACAGAACAAGCTCCCACTCACCCTCGTCTTCATGCTCAGTCTCTCCGTGGTTTCTGCTGTTACCGAGTTCCTATGCTCGACAAGGGACTACGTGCGCTCCATTCTGACCGTCGGGGGATTGTTTTGCATTTATCTGTTCCGTTGCAGCACCGGTGTCGTCCTCGGGCCCTGGACTGATGTGAAAGCCAACATGTAAGTTGATTGTTACCGGTGGCTGTTGGTCTTAGGTCCAGCGCATCTTTGATCAGAATAAGTAGTAGCCATAGCTTTGATCAAAAATATTAGATTGTGAGCCTTGTCGTTGACCTCTTATTCAGCCCGAATTACAGGCAGAAGATAACAGCTGATGACAAATGCTTTATCTCGTGGACATGCCTCTCATTGTTCGGTCATAATCTGTTTTGTGTTATTGAGGGGTGACGGGATGAAGGAAGAGTAGGGGGTATGCTAACTTTATGACACCCTTAAATCAAAAGCGATTAAACAAAGTTGTGCAAAGGACTCTTTACCCCGCTGTTCTTTTCGGTTAAAGTCAGAAGCTGATAGCTCGGATGTTCATGAACCCGAGCTGTCCTTTCATTGGTTGAATGACTTGCCAAGCTAAGCCACGCCCTGCCGTCTTAAACCTGCTCACCACCCGGGGATTTGGCTTCTCACGAACATTATCTGCATTCATCTTCATTCAGCCCATCTAGGCGAGAAAATCATTAACCCTTGTTCTTCGCTTCCTGTCTGATGAATGTTGCTCTCTGTGACAGCTTAGGTTCTGTCCGCACCAGGGTCTTGCACAGCTTCCGATGTTCGAGCGTCTGTTTGTTTCGTCACAGATAGAATCGTAATTTTCCTCCCGCCATGTTTGCGAGGTTCGCGGAAACGTCTTCCTGGTTGTTATTCACCTTTAACCTATGTGAGCAAGTTCAGTTGTGACCCTAGACTTCAAGGTACTAGAGTCCTGCGCGCGGCGGGTTAACCCGCGCTGGTTGCGGGTACCCGCATTTGCGGTGCGGGTGCGGGTTGAACTTGGTGCGGGGCGGGATGAGAAATTCTTTGTGCGGGTAACTGAGTGTTGAGCCAAAGCACATGAACTTCATCTCAAAAATCGCAAAACACATGGATGTACTGACTAAAGTTGTTTGCCAGCGCTGCACTTAGAAC
>Ga0210059_1010756_pt1 | contig 14091 bp, 5 predicted proteins | sample Ectturendosymbi2_FD_188042 | JGI IMG/M metagenome (GOLD analysis project Ga0210059, IMG submission 188042) | Ecteinascidia turbinata endosymbiont from Florida, USA - Sample 2 (SPAdes) (version 2) | ecosystem: Host-associated > Tunicates > Ascidians > Unclassified | place: Key West, Florida... | reverse complement strand
CTACCCGTGCAGGACTCTGGTGTCTTATGTCATTTCCTGGTAGGTCGACAAGCATTCGGCGATTTCTTTGCAACAAGCCCTGAGGCGTTTCCGCTACGCAGGGCCTAGGCGTGTCTGCACGGTCTTTTACCACACCTCGATGACTTGAACGGCTGTTTGTGGTCACCACCTGGACAACGCTTGTACTCTGGCTTTGGTAGTATTGAGCAGCTCATCGCATTTGATCTGCTTCTTCGTGCTTATTAACAAGTTCGAAGTCTGGGCATTCAGAAAAAGCTCTTCCGGAATAGTCGGAGTTAATACTTTGTGCCTAGCATCAATTCAGACTAACCAAATCCTGTTCGAAGTGGTGTGGACCGTGGAGGGATATGATATGGAGAGACAAGAACCGGCTTTCTCTAGTATGGCCTTAAGAGTTTGCACTGCTCGCTCAGATCAACCCATGTGACTTCCATGCAGCCCACGATCAACCCATGTGACCTCCAGCCCACGACGTCCAGTCGTTGCTCAGCGGATACCGTGGGCTGATCGAAAAATCGTTCATAAAATGAGCGAATTCAAAAGACTTGTGAACATTAAGACAAATGAAAACCTCTGATAATTCAAAGCGGGAGAAAACTGACTGTATATGATTGTTCAAGGTAGCTACAGTCGTAGAGCGGATTGGCACCACTTCGATCAAACGTGAGAATATCAACCACTACCAAATGCGTCTTGCGGTTAAGCTCAAAACAAATCGGAACCAACTGTGTCCAGGTATGGGAGGGCGATTTAAAATAGGCACGGGACGATCTCGTCTATTGACCGTGTGCTCAGCACAATGCAATTCTTTACCGTTTCTTCCACGTCTTGAATAAGACGAGATCACAAGACAGCCGCTCTGGTCCGCCATCGACATTTCTCTACTTCCAAATGACCTTGATGGATTTTCTCCATGATATCAAGTGGCAACTGGCATTGAGAGGGGTATTACAGGCCTATCCCCCATTTGCCGATACGTTCGATGTAAAAACTGCAGCCGACTTTTGTTACTGTCGCACCCATCAGTGCAAACTGCAAACAAATACGTAATGGCAGTATTCTTCACGCGCGTATGATTGGATGAGAGCTACATTGATGCAGAAACCAGAACGACGAATGAAAGCCATAACACACGGGCCAACATTAGGCTCGAACAGGGACCAGGTACGTCAATTAGGAATCGTCCAGATGCTGGAATGGAAAAGATTAGTAGCTTGTTGAGTCATCATAGTAAATGAACAGATATTTGCTGTCACAGGTTTTTTGCAAAAATCACTAGATTCACAAAACTATTCACTAGATCTGAAAAAAAATCACTAAACTTAAAATTTCTGGGTTAAAGCTAACAGTTTTGCATGAAATCATTTATTTACGCATTTCTTCGCCTAACACCATTTGCAATTTTGTTGAAACAGATCATGCTGATTGCTGATGCGTGGAATATCTTACTGTAGGTCGGAAACCTTCAGGTTTTTTTCAAGAACTTAAACGAAAACACTAGCGAAATATTTTAGATCAATTAACCTAGTATTTAATCAGTAATCAGTGTATTTCTATTGCACTGATCCTGCAAAGAATTGAAGATAAGTCATAGCGAACATTGCATTAATAAACAGCACAGAAGTGAAAACAATAAGAGATTGAGATTAGAAAATTATGTTTCTTCTGCATGTGAAAATCTTCACAAAAGGATTCACGTAACAAATGGTTTTCCTGAAAAAAACACTATATTGCAGTGAAAAATCACTAGACCGGCCCAAAAATAACTCGATCTAGTGAAAAATCTCTAGGCGTGACACCAGTGGAATCTACATTGCAAGTAAGAAACACCTTTTTTGCATATTTCTGTGAGAAACACTTCTACGTGTCGGCTCTATTCTCGCAGCGCCATGATGACCTCTTTATAACCGATACTGTTGCGTGACGCAGGTTGCTTGTTTGAAAACAGGGGTTGAACATCGTTTTGCAACCCTTTGCTACAGCAATTTATATGGCAGTGTATCGTCCAGACCCGTGGCCACGGGGGTTTTTGTGGGCTTAGCACCCCCACACAAAGCTCCAAGCCACTCAATTTGAAATATGAAACACAACAAATCGGTGGTGTTTTCATAAAGTTTCCAAGATGTCAAAGCCCCCTGCACAAATGTAATGACCCCCTACTGAAGATTTTCTTGCGGTGGTTCTGGTATCGTATGATCCTCACATGCACATTGAGGGCTACGCGAGCACTTGTTTCGAAATTTTGGAGCGTAACTTTTCAGCACAGAAAGAACTTCACTGCTGACTTTGCGAATGAATTAGATTCCTGTGGTAACTACAAACTGTGCAATATACCTTTGGCACACCAAGAAAGTTTTGTGTTTTTTTTACAAAATACAAAGCTTTAATCTGGAACACATTACAAAGCCACACGTCGCCAATGAAGATGGGAACATCGCAAATGAAACCAGAGGAGTGCAAACAACCACGGACAGGCGGAAAGCTCCGGATGAAGAAGAGCTCCCACAAGAACAAATTCACATGTCCTCACAAAAAACGTTTCTCCGTAATGAAGTAGACAACGACGACGTCTAAGTATTCTCGTCCAGCGACACGCAATTGTTGGTCATCCCTAGATCCACGGCACATTTTGAAATATCAACTTTCTGTTGCGAAATTTTGACTTTATCACCGTCATGCATTAATATACTTCTCTTCCACCCAATCCTACGCAAATCACTATATAACCTCGCCTGGCACACTCGATAAAAATCATTGATGTATCTTTTGCCAGAGTTTTGAGGATGTGTTTTAGGAACCTGCTTCGGGTCCCTGGAATCAAAGAAAATTATCATCGGGTCTCTACAACCAGAGAAATCGGGTCCCTGCCAGGTACCTAATACTTTCCCTAAAAAACTGCTTTTGCTATTCTTGATGAGGGCTTCACCAGCGGAGCACTTGGCGGGAGTAACAAGTAGGGAGGCGAGTTTTTTCTCAATGTAGTTACAAGAGACTGTGCATAAAGTGACGACCCCCATTTTCGTTCAACCTCCCGCGTATGACCGACCCACCTCGCCAGCGCTCGTCTCCAGCTGATTATATCGCAGGGTGGGTCCGAATCTGTGCGGCCTGAGGCGGGTCGCTTGGCGGTATCCACGAGCATCGGGCAAAGCATCGTTTCGAAACTCTGGAAAATATCACAGAAGTCGACCCGAGACCGAGTCGAATCTGGTTCCTGAACACGACCGAGTCGAATCTGGTTCCGAACGCGGCCGTAAGTGGGCGCAGCGGCAGCGCTTCGATCTTGCAGGGTACACGTGAACCAGTGTGAAATTAAGCAACACCCGCGGGCGAACCGGTGTGAAATTAAGCGTTATGTGCCCGAATTGACGAAAAACACCCCCAAGACCAAAAAGCAAGTACGCTTCATATCGCGAAGGAGGCAACTTCACGCCAGTCTCAGGTAACGAGCAAGTCAAAAACATCAACAAGATCCAGACAGTCGTCACAGAGCACACTGGATTCCGGGAACAACAAAGTTAGATCTGAAATACGAAAGGACACCAAGGCAAGCCTCTTCTTCAGCGATAACGAAAACAAAAGAGTCTTTGGTTGAAGGCATCATGGCGCCTCGCCATGGCAACAAAGCGCCGGACCGGACACGGTTGATCAACGTCAAAACAACAATGAGTTCGGTTACAGTGTTTTTTTTCAGTAAAGACTGGTCTTTTTCATGATCCGCAAAAACTCGGCTTCATTTATTTCTCCGTCGCCGTCGCGATCCGCTTCGTCGATCATTTCCTGCGAAGGAGGAAAGCGCGCGGTGAAGATTTTCAAACAAAAACCGTCGTTTCATAGTGACGCAATAATAGAAGTTATGCAGCGAGAGAAAAAAGAACCGCATTGATGTACAATCGCAAAATCGACATCAGCATAAAGTAAAAGCAGTTTTTGTGCGGATGGCACTTAAGTAACTTTGTTCTGAAGTTCAGAACACAGTCAAAACATCGTAAATACACAAGAACATCACCAAAAACATAAAACACGGGGCTAGGGAACCGAATAACCCGAAGATTATCTTGTCAGGTGTCCCTAAAGTTACGAAAAGTGCCCTGATGGCTATTACGACTAGATTACTATTAGTATCTGATTGTTGTAAACGAAGTATGACTTGCAGTCTTATCAAACAAAGAATCTTGGCGCAGGAAAAATCCGGACCTCTCCACATTTAGAATATGGGTAAAAAATCAACAAAGAAGGGCAAAATGCTGCCACGTTCTCCTAATGTCAAGATCTTCAACTTCCAGCAACCAAACCGTACAGAACGTAAAAGCGTTACTTGTCAAAAACAAACCTGCAGCTCTTCATCAGTCAAATTTTCACCGAGCTCCTTAGCAACGCGTTTTAAGTTTTTGAATGAAATTTTTCCCGTCTCGTCGTCATCGAAAAGTCGAAACGCTTTCAGAATTTCTTCTTTGGAATCTTTCTCGCTCTGGGGAAACAACCATTCCGGAGAACTCTTTAACTTATCTTATCAACATTAACTAGAAAGTTATCCACAATGCACCGATTGGATTCAGGTATTATGACATTGGATCATTAGACCTATTTACATGGTCGTGCTAGCAAGAGCGGTCGAAGAGAGTTTTGACGTCAGAAGAGCTCAGTGCAATTGAACCAAAACGAGAACGTTGCAGCTGTGTGTTTACATGCGCTTCAGAACGACTGTGCTGAGTGTTCTGTGCTGCTGACTTTAGGCTAGCGGCGCTAGCTTCACGAGTAAACTAATTATTCTGGTCGTTGTAGAGCTGTAGGTTTTCCAGTTACAAATGACAAACGGAGATTCAGTCTTCTGCGACAGCACTTAAGAGCCACAGCAGTCATTACTTTTCACAAAACCCAGCTTGCTAGGTTGATGAAAGGCAAAAACATTATGCCAGGATTTTAAATCATTTCTTTGCACAGGTTTCTGCAACGTTTCAGCATTCGTCAGACAACACAAAGGGATTATCACAATCCTACAGATACCCACTATAACACCCAATTTTACCTACTATAACACCCAATTTTCTGCAGCTGAAATACGATTAGATTGCATTCCAGCAAACGTGGTGTCCTACAGTACTTATTGGAAGCAAAGCACCATCAGCAATTAGCCTATACAGGCTAGCAGGCCGTTAATTTTGTATGTAAATTGCAACAGCATTTTTCTGCGGACAATACTGACATCCAAAAAGTGCAGTGAAACAGCAGTCTAGCGTACTGCAAACTGTACAACCAGGCCATGTTACGTAGCCTACAGGATTTCACTACACTACACAGTCACACAGCGGTTTGATGTCGTTTTTACTGCAATATGGAGTGCAAAACTAAGTTAAAACCAACACGTTGTACCATTTCAAAACTGCAGACGTGATTTAGATTCAAACAATGCATCATCCAACCAACGCAGGCGTTATAACGACTCCGAAACCTAAGGCGGCTGCTTCGCGAACACACTTTTACTTGGGAGCTCACTTACGAACCAAGCAACTACGAGCGTGCTGTGCTCACTTTCCCGAGAGCTCATTCGATCACTCAAGCAGTTGGTGATTCAGCAGTAATCGTGTCACGTGACCAGGAAGTGAGCTGATGAGCTCACTTAAAGCGCCATGTAAAAAACCCTATTGATACTCCTTCCTCCAGCGCAGTGGTTTGCACCTGGGTGCCGCGAACCCTGAGGGGTCATGACCCATTTTTGGAAGGACACGAGCAACTATTTTATGCACACAGCTGTATGATATTTGCTTCATTCAAGTTTTAAATGGGGTTCGTTTGATTAGCGCGTTGCTATCAGGGTTGCGGCGTCGAAGGTAAAATATGCGACTTCCGACCTTTCCAAAATTTCCGACTCCGACTCCTTAACATAAACGGAATGAAATTTGGCTGTTAAAATCAATGGAGGTCGTAGTGCACAGCAAGCAATCTCTGATTCAACTAAAGTTTCAAAAGAAATTGTGCCATTTCAACAGGAATCCGACTCCGATCCCCAGTGTTGTTAGGAATCCGACTCCGACTCCACCTAAAAACCTCCGATTCCTTACGACTCCGCAACTCTGGTTGCTATAATGGGTCGCGGTACAAAAAAGGTTGAAAACCACTGCTGTGGGGTGTACGCTAAGAAGTTATTTTATACTGCAAACATGAACGTGAAAGTTTGACTGTGAAAAATATGCTGTTCTATTCCGTAAAACATCATGTCTAGTACTCAGTGTTTCCTTATTTGCACATTCTCTCTCTCTTAAAACAAACAAAGCTCATGATTTCCCGAACATTCGCACAACGAAATAAAATACGAACCATTTTTTGAGTCATCATTGTTAAAAAGTCGTTGAAGTCGATTGTTCCGCTTCCGTCTTTGTCTACGTCAGATATCATTTTCTTTATTTCTTCTTTCTTCGGTTCGAAGCCCAGTGCCCTCATGGCCACCTGCATTGAGAGCACATTCACGTTTACATAAAACTGAACTTTACACGAGACACACACACACATACCAGCAAAAGGAGTGAAATTAGGTCCAATAAAAAATTACACTAGAAATAGAACTAGATGCTTGATTGCCTCGAAGGAAGATTGCTACCCTTCTCAGTTCTTTAGACCAGTAGTTCCCAAACTGGGGGTAATGCAGAACCAAAACCACAATGTTTTTCTATATTATGAGCGATCACTGCGAAATGTTAGGGGTAATTCAGACACAATCACTATTTTGATTTAGGTAACGACTCAAACATGTTTGGGAGCCACCGCTGTGGACTTAAGCTTAAGCACAGTAAACGGGACCTACTTTTAACTCCTTCACATCGATTGTCCCGGAACCGTCGGCGTCAAACAAGTCGAAAGCTTCTCGAATTTCTTGCTTTTGCTCTTCTGTTAATTCAGGCCTGGTGCTGCCTTTACGCTTTCCACCAGCAGTGACGTTCTTTCTGTAATTGCTTGCCTGTAAAAAATTTAATAACTCAAATCTTCTTGTTCATGTTCTTTCCATACCAAATACAAAATTACTTGCTGTACGGTAGCATGTAACTTGCATTCGTGCAGAATAGAAAGCAAGTATGAAATCCGGCAATGCTAAAGAAGGGACCAAAATGGCACTGATATAAAAAGGACGTTAACGGCCATCAATGACAGAAGCAACCTCATATTTTTTTTAATTGACAGCATGAATAAACCAGTAATGAAAACAGTGTTGACGAGGAGCATATTCAACACAATCAAACTGCCAACTAGTACATAAAATGAAAAGCAACAACAAATCATATATCTACAATGCATCTTGATTTTAGCAACTATGCAGCAATGAACAATGAAAGTTTTGAAACTTGTCTTTATATTTATTGCAAAAAATTGCACATGAAGCCCACAGAAGTAAACCATCATGTCAAACAAAATATGATCATTCATCTAGGTGCAATCTACTTTGACTACAATATTTTTATACCATTAATGTCAGCCTCAAGTGACATAATTCATTACAATTGGCAAAAACAACACTATCAACAAAATCAAACAAGCTGATTCTTCTGTGATTGAAAACAGGCCAAAACCCTAACTGAGAAGAAATCAGTTCTTACCACCTTAATATAACAATGGTAAACAGGACATTTATCTAGAGAAGGGGTTGGGGAACCTGTGCCATGCAGGCCAATTGTGGCCCGCAGAACATATAATGTTTGGGCCATATCAGAATTTTTTGTTACCCAGGTTAGAACACATTATCACATCAAATTGGAAGTCCAAGATAATCAGATCCATAGACAGTAAGTCTTGATTCTTCTCATACCTTTCTCTCCTTACTTTTGTTAGAAAAATATAATTAGAAATAGATAAAATTATTTAGTTTTTGTGACTGGCAAGCAACTTTCAGAACTCATGCAAGCCATAATAGTAAATAGGTTCCCTACCCTTGTCTAGAGCAATGGTTCCCAAATTGTGGTACACGAAGGCTTTCAAGGTGGTACATGAGGAAAATAATGTCTGTCTTTCTATACAAAATATGTAGTCACAAGTATCGTTTTTGCTTATCAGGTTCTGTAAATAAATTCCTGCACTTTTGTGTACTTCCCTTTATTTGTTTTCAAAAAGGGCCATTATAATTCCTCACAGCAATCTTGTTCATGCCGTTTGTGTCAAGTCTTGTTTGACAAACTTTTGATCAGATGAAATTTGGCAGAATGAGATTTCCTGGAACAAAGTGGCATGCAGTGACCCTATGGGACTCACAAATGGTATGCATACACATTACACAATCAGAAATAGTTTGGGAACCACTGATCTGGAGGCTCAAAAGATTAGGAATGATAAATGTTTCTAAAATCTTATCTAGACTAACATTCACAGCCCAAAACACAACTAACGTTTCAGCAGTAAACCAACAGTTTGGCACTGTAATTTGCTTGAGTCTGCCCATATGCACAAACTAAAGCACCATTTGATTAGATCTCTCTGCAATTTGCAACACATAAGCACATTAACTATTTGTTTTTCATCTGTCTAACACTGATGATCCCAGCACTTCAGCCAATATGTAAGTTACTATATTACAAAGAGTTTCAGTCTCAGTTCAATTCTTCCATGACACTTACTTACCATTCTGTTCCTCAAAAACACTTGTGGAGATTCACTTAAAAAATATATGGAACAGTGTGCTTTACAACAAATCTGTAAAATGTGTATGTCCAGTTATAAGCATCCTTGCAAAAAATGACAAAACTGTAAAACCTATGAAACCTCAGTAACCGTGTCTATTATACTTATAACAATTTTTTAACATAACATCATGCAGAATTCATCATGTGAATACATTATTATAGGTTGAAGGAAATTTGCAAGCTTGCAAAAATTGATGGTAAATATCACCATAAACTTCATTGTAGAGCATTCACTGATATTTTTCGGCACAATTCTCACGATTTCTCACTGCAACAATGCTACAAAAATTAAAGTCACTGATTTTGGCTGCACATAATTTGACTGTGATTCATGGCATAGTCTTGGATCAAGCAATCCACATGAAAACAACAATGATGGTTGATCATAACGAGATCATAAAGAACATTTGAACCGCTGTCTCAACAAAACATTTTTCATACTATCAGCACAACAAATGAACAGCTTTTATATAGTACATGAAAACAGAAGCCCTGAATTGCCTAATGATAAAAATAACAACTAAAACAAACGAAATAAAACACATTTTGTAAACATTTTAGTAAACACTGTTGCCATCATCAGAGCAGTGAAATATTTCACTGTACTGTTGGTGTCAACAATATTTATCAAAACATTTATGTCCAACCCGCAGCCCACATGTGGCCCAGTCAAAGGTTTTCTGCAGCCCAGTTTAGGTTTTGTTGTAGTATAAGTGGCTTACATACTGGCAACCTATCCTTATTTTGATATAATCTTAGTTTGGCATTTTTGATGCAGGTGGACCTTAGTGCCTCTTTACCATGTCTGTACTGCATGCTGGGTGAATTTTATATGTCCACAGACACTGTGGTGCAGAACCTTTTACTAGCTTTCTAATTTCTACCATTGTTCTATTGACATCAAACTTGCCTATGAAATCACACTTAGAGTGGTTGAAAGTGCCAAACAATTGTTACTGTAGCATATAGGATTTGAACGCTTTCAGTACATTAGCTTAAGTCATTTGATGTGCAGCCCTGGTTAAGATAGTGACATAATTTTTGGCTCAGTGTGCAATTTTGGTTGGACACAACTGTTCTAAAAATCTGTTACCTGATATTTTGAATTCTGAAACCCTAGCAAACCAGTGGTTATCAATTGAAACATAAACTCAAAGTTGTTGCAGCCTATGCATTGCATGTTATCTCTGATATGCACACTGCATGTGTGACATAAGAATCATCTGTATAGGTCAGGGAGCATTTCTTGCACTTGCTGCCATTTTCTGTTTGCTTTGGACTGTGTAATGCAATTATGAACATGTGTTATATCTCAAAGCTGCTGTGTACTCTCACTTGAGATTAGACAGTGACCTCAAAAACACAACAAAATTTGTGTACTGGCCGTAAAACTTCTTTTTCGTTCTGTATGCTGTAGCCAATTACAGTAGAATGGGCCTTATAACATCACTTCATGGGACTGAAGAAAAAGCATTGTTATAGACAAACTGACCTTATAGCTGAACTGCGATAAATTATTTCTAAAACGGCATTTTTGTTTAGGCCAGAGCCTGCCAAAGGTTAAAAGTGTTCCTAGATCAGGATTGCTGCTTTTTATTATTTTTGCTAATACTCTGATAAGTAAAACACAAACAAGAATTTGAAAACGCTGGCAGTTGTATTTCATGCAATATTGCGCATACAGTGTAACAGTACTACATTACATTCTTGCAAAAAAGTTGTTAAGTTTCATTTGTGTTGTTCTTAAAAATGCTTTATCTAGCACATGTTGCTGAATTTTTGTCAGAGAATTTTTCCACAATGGGATACAGCTGCTTTTATTTGACATTCTACTTGCTGCTCCACCAAGTCCCGATCAAATTGTCTACAGTCGCAACAATCCCTAACACAGTACATTACAGTAAAACATTTAACAATTTCCTTCAACCCACTGTTGTCATTTTTACATCACATACATGGCTCAACAATATCTGGTGTTTCTGGTTCAAAAGTTATGGCCTAAAATCCCCAGATTAATTAGTTATTATTTTTTTTGTTTTTAGGCCATAACTTTCGAACCAGAAATCTTAGAAAGCTAATCAAGGGATTACACCCGAGCTTCTAATAAAAACTTGAGTCAAAAAACTCCCTTTTGTGGTTTGTACCCAGGGCCAGGTAACCTGGGCCAAGAAGGCTAAAACCCACCCCACTTATAACATCACCCATAAAAGACGATATCTAAAACATTCCAATTTAAAAAAAAATCAGACTAGAAGACTTGCCACATCTTTTAAGGGTTTAAACAGCTCTCTCAGAGCTCAATCAGCTGGCGAGTAATGGAGTTGCAAAGTGATGGTAAAAAAGTGGCTTATGTGGGTCTTCATTGGTAACTCATGCAGCAGCAAAGGTGTTAACGAGGTCATTGCATTTCTGACATACTGCAGCGTCAAGTCTCTGTTGCTGTGATGCCTGAATGGCATTGTTTTTGTAGTGGCACTCAGCAAAAACATCTTGTATTATGATTAGAATCAATTTCAAAATTTGAAAAAGCTGATGCTTTGACCCTGTGCACTAAACTGCCAATAACATGTGTGCTCATCGAGATATTACCATTCAAAATATATGTCACGGATGAGTGATTTTATTGCCTACCTATTTTCTTTACCCCAAAATTGGGGTACACACATGGATTTTTTGAAAATTTTCTTCACAAGTGAAGATATATTTGAGACAACCTCCTGTCAAGTTTTTACAGCAGTTAAATGATTACAGTGAGAACGATATAGTTTTAAAGTTAGTTGATGATTTTCTTGCTAGTCGTTACGCTTCATTGACCACAAAAGTAGTCATTTTGCATGGTCCATAACTTTGCGAAACCTTAACCAATTTCAATAAAATTTATTTTTTTGGAATCAGCATGAAAAGTTCTATCTGCTTATGAAATTTGAGGAAAATATGAGATGGTGCGTTGACTTTTCTAATTTTTTTGGTTCATTTGACATAGAATGACCCCATACGAAAATATGAAAATTGCTTCAGAAGTATTTGTATTATATAAATGAGTAACATGCTCGCATTCATGCAAACTTTCAAAGTCAACTTAAACCATTTGTAAAAGCATTAAGTTTGCTTACTAATTAAAATACCTGTGTATTCATGTCTTAAAAAAATAAGAGCTGAACATTCAGAAGGAAATGAAATCACCCTATTATGCAACAAACAAGCTTAGTGCATCATTGTTTAAAGCTCTACTATAATTAAAAACATTCTATAATATATTTCGTGCATATTGTATGTCATGTATGCTTTCTAATTAAGGTTCAATGTGCAACAAACTTTGGCAACTTTTCCTTAGTTTTGGGCTAAAAACAAACTCTGCAAGGTATGGTGGGCTGTACTAAAGTTTTACCAACAATTCCGTTCCATTTGCTGTTTGTGATTTTGTTAGACTTTATAATAAATATAATCAAATTAACTCCTAATTTTCACAGTTACTAAAGAAAATGTAACATACAACACACAGTATTTTTATAGCATTGTGTGGTTTTTTATAAGTAGTTCCTCAATATGCAATACAAGAAGTTGTAAGGAGGACAAATTCAAAAAACATAACCACTAGGTAGCCCATACAGTTTCTACAATTTGTAAAGGGGCTGTAGGCTGAATAATTTTGCTTGGTGGGCCGGATGTGGCCTGCGGGTCATAGGTTGCTGACCCTTGGTCTAGAATTAAACACCTCCATGTTGCCTACAATAATGCCTATCGAATTTTGCGTTACATCACCAACAGTGTAAGTTTTCATCCACATCAAGTTCCTTATTTCATTACGACATTTGATGCTGTACTTAGAAACATTTTGAGTAGTTTAAATATCTGAACAACTGACCTTATTCGGTTTTTGCTTTCAAACAACTAAAAAATCACAGCTGGCTTTGAAAATAGTATCTAGTTTTGTGCTACATATAACGCTGAGTTTGTGACATTAACAACGCATTGAACCTGATCGAGTAGGAAGTGTTTGTTCTTGCTATGTGAGGAGTTATCAGTTTGGATCTCATCACGGTTGGTTTGGCTTTGCTAGCTGATATGCTACTTTCATGTTATAAGATCAGAGTATGTGTTACCACAATCTTTTTTTTGATGTACTTTGTTTGTCAAAAAGTTTGGAAAACCAGATAGGCCTACTGGGTTGTATTTACAGTTGGAGTTTTCAATTAAGGTTTTAAATTTAAAGTTTGGAGTTAGGGTTGGGTTTGAGACCAGAAATTTTGCAAAAACCAGATGCGAGCATTTGCTATTTAGACACTGCCAGCATTTCCTATGTTTTTGTTAAATAATGAATGCATCTTTATCCAATACTTTAATCCAATTGCTTAAATTGTCTGATGTTTTTGACAAATCAAATCTTTATTTTTCACCTCTTATGTATAATGTAATGCTTTTGTACTGAATCGAATGCAGTATTATTGTATGTGCAGTATCGTTACTAATAGTAATACTACCACCTGTGCCTTTTTTCTGTTTTATTATTCCTCTCCTCAGTATCAACAATAGAATATGTCATGCATACCAACTAACTCAACTGCTCCCCAACCCTGTGAATAGTTGTATTTAGGTATTTCTGTATCCTTGGGTCCTTCAAAATGTGATATGGACCTTCACTTTGTGTTGAGTCAAACACGAAAAAATACAATAAATTATTTACTTTTACTTTAGCGTAAGCGCCTAAAACTAACTTAGTTACTTTACTCAGCTCGAATAAATAACGAGGTAAACGACGAAAGCGTTACATGGCAAAAAAGTTGGTTATGATCGTCCCCACTTTAAAACAGTAGTTGAACGTTTCTAGACAAAATTGTCTCACCACGGCAGTCACACGTTTTAACACAAGTTGAAGTTCTGGTAAACCGCTGTTCCACCTTTCTTAGCAATTCTCTAGTAAGAGAACCTGCTTATTTCAAAACAGCGAATATCCGTTGGATACCATTAAAGGGGAATTTTTAACACTCCAACGGTTTTCACCAAGTGGAAGCTAAATCACAATGTCAGTAGAACGTAGCCTACTGTATGTTGAAAACGTTGAATAAGTTCGAATCAGTTTCAACATCAGTGCAACTATTTCAAATAACACAATAGTTTGTCTGAATCATCACTGTTTCACTGAAACTCACAGTTTTTTCTCTTCTTGGATGACTCAGATTAGATTGTGTAATCGAGTCACAATCTCCAACTCATGTCCATGAGATGTTTGCACTCAGAATATTTTGTCAAACATCGTTGAGACGAAAATAAAAAACAGACTTCGCACAAGAAAAACAACTGATAGATACCATACTGAAATTTGTCTAAAAATAGGGTTACCATTATTTTTCTTCACAAGAGAGTTTTAATGGTCAATGGTCAATGGTTGTTATTTTCGGTGTGA
>Ga0210059_1010755_pt1 | contig 14091 bp, 4 predicted proteins | sample Ectturendosymbi2_FD_188042 | JGI IMG/M metagenome (GOLD analysis project Ga0210059, IMG submission 188042) | Ecteinascidia turbinata endosymbiont from Florida, USA - Sample 2 (SPAdes) (version 2) | ecosystem: Host-associated > Tunicates > Ascidians > Unclassified | place: Key West, Florida... | reverse complement strand
ATAAGAGAATTACGATAATTCGCTTGTGGTGACTATCACAGTGACTTGTTACTCATGGGCACCATCTAGCGGTGACCATTTATTTTCATGTGGCGCCATCTCCAAGCCGCCACAGTAGCCTAAGTAATAAGCTAAGCAAAGTTTTCTGCAAACATTTGTGTCAACCTCACAAAAGATAATGACTCATGTTTACAGTGATAAAATTTGGGTATTGGTCAATTGACAACCTTCATGCACCTCACCAACAACAAAACAGATTCAACATGCAAGAAAATATCTTCCATGAAAGTAACTGACTAAACAAATACATGGTCAGCAAGTTAGTCTGCTTCCTAACTTCCCATGAGATTTACACATAATACACCTAAAAAGTAAACCAAAAACACTAACAAAAGTTTAACATTTCTACACAAAATAGGAATAAACAATACTGTGTAAATACTGCCTTTCTGGTAGTGTAGTGGCTCAATCAAATTCGCTGGTTTCTGACAATGCACAACAACGCAAGAGCGCTTCATCGCATGTTCGGCAACTACCTCACGTCTATGAATCATTAAGAAAACCGCAAAATCAACGCTTGACCGATTTCGCATGTTTGGAAGCCCATAACTTCGCCATTTCAACTCGCAGTGCGAAAACGTTCATAGGCATGTTCCAGAGATGATCACTAACCGGTTTGCCGGTTGGATATCCAGAGGGATAGTGTGTTTGCAACCGGAAACTGATATCCAAAAACTGCTTTCAAACGGAAACCGGATACAAACCGGATATCCGAAACGCTTTTAACGATATTTTGAGGATTCAGACTTTTGGAAAAAGTTGCACATTGCACAATTATTCATTTATTATTTTCAGAAGAATCTTTTCCGCCTTCTGTACCGACTGTTTGTCTAAGGTGTAATCTCTGTACCGTAGTGTAATTTCATTCCTCCTCTTAATCTGCTAATTGGGTACGCCAAATTTGTTAGCATGAGTCTGTCCCTGGTGTGTCAAGATAGGGCTCTTTCAGCCTGCATTAGGACGTTGTTTGCTGCGTACCTGGACTACAGCTAGTTATTGTAGGCCTACTGGGATCTGTAGTCTAGACTAGCTAGGCTCTTTTAATGTGGTCTGCAGTCTACAACAAGCTTTGCAGTCTTCAGCCTATTCTACGTGAGCCTGCATTGACTGGTTGCTGGATGATACCAGGCCAGATAGATAGCTTTTTTCTTTCTTAATGCTGCCCATTGTTGCACTTTAAGTTATTTAACCAAACCTACCTGTTACTACATAGCAATGCTGGTCTTGAACCAAAACAGCGTTCAAAACTATAGACTGGATTAAAATATGTCATTTACATTGAAATAACTGACTAAAAATCTCAGTCTAACAAGTCAATTTCACAAAACAACAATTTTTCATATCATGTTTAATAAATGAAATTATGAATGTGAACTCATGGATGGTGTTAAAATCTAACCAATGTTACCAAATAAATGGCTAATGAAAATCTTAGTGTACCAACATAACCGTCACCAGAAAGTCTTCTATAGGAGGCTTTACATTTGTGCAGTGGGTCTTGACATTCTAAAATTTGAACAAACATCACTGTTTTATAGTGCTTCCTATTTCAACTGGGGAACTTTGGAGCTTTGTTTTGGAAGCCTAAGCCCACCAAAGCCCCCCTGTGGTGATGGGGCTGTGTACGTGATATGTCAAGCTTGCAAAATATGTCAAACTTTCTCTTCATAAGCATGACAGGGCCCAAAGTGGTGTTGCAACATGTCAGTTGGCATTGCGTTGAATGTGCGATTCACCACGATCGGGATGTGCGCAAAGAATAACACCCATCGGGCCATATATATGTGGCACGAACAAGCAATAATAGAGTGATCCCAATGGAGTGATCTTGGTGAGTGACCTCTGACAATGCTTGTGAAGCTAGTGAACAGTTGATAGTACTTGCTAATGGTGAGGAAAAGAGTGAACTCGTGATCTCCATTGTTGCTTGCTGCCACAGTGTGAAGCTTTGCGCACTTGCCGCTCAGGCTTTCCGACTGCAACAATGGCACAACGCATTCAGGTAGTGTCTATTCTGTGTCATGAGACATAACATGTGCTGGGACTATTCTGTCTTCAGTTGAACACAATTGATTGAAGGGGCCATGTGACAAGTACAATATGCAGAGACAATTGGTTGAGGTTTAAGAGTTTATGGTTAGGGTTTAAGATCAGTGCTTATAGTCAAGGTTGAGGGTCTAGTTTTAGGTTTAGTGGTTCAGTGTTTAGAGTTAGGATTTAGCCTGCAGTTCACTTAATGCAAACAAGAAGCTGCTAACTGCTTGCCAGCCCTGAAACCATTACAACACTTGTCCATGCATGTGGGACTGAGCTGTTACAGATGTCACGGTCAACTAAGTAGGACATGCGTTCCAAATTTGTCATGTGACCACTGCAGCCAATCGTTTTCAGCTAAAGGCAAAATAACTTCAGCCGTTATTTTGCCTCATGAGGCAAAATAGACACCACACAAAAATGTATGTTTTGCATCATAATACACAATCGGATAGTTTTTGGATACAGATAGTATGATTTTAACCAAAACAGGATTCGGATCAGATATCAATTTTGAAATACAGGATAGGATTGTATAGTAAAAATCCACTATCCGATCATCTCTGGGATGTTCATGTAGGCATTTTCTATCAGTGTCGATCAAAAATCGGATTTAATGATTTTCTTGTCAGATGACCTTTAAGTTAGTTTCCACGGTATTTTTGGAATTGTGCTTTTTTCCTCATGAGACAAACACTGCTTTGGATTAACTCAGTTGACTGATTGGTTTATTTAATAAACCAATCAGTCAACTGAGTCAACCCAAATTCTTTGAATCGTTTCTGTCGAAACAATTGTTTCATATGACTCAGCTAATCAACAGAAACGATTCAAAGAGCCATCGCGCAATAAGGAAACCAATTGTTAGTGAAAATTAGAATAAATAAAATACAACGGCAAAATAACCGATCAATTTATTTTGCCATTTGTAGAACTATATTGCCTTTATCAGAAGACGACTGATAGAATTTCAGATTTCAACAGGATGTAGATTTTGAAACTCTCAGCTTGTCGGATTTGGATTAGAATGGATTTTGAAATGAAATTGTCGGATTGGACTTGGATTTGAAAAACCTAAATCCGTTTATCTCTGCAGGATAGCAATTTCACTTGTCTCTGAACATCATCATCGTCCTTCAGTGAGGCATTTAGCAGATGTGAAAATGGATTTGCATTGGATTTGGAATTTATAAATCTGCTTAACCGGATTTGGATTGGATAATCTTGTTTTGAACTTCTTCACAACATTCAGTTCTGTTGCAGAGCTGTTGATTATTATCAGAGTCTTGGACTGGACTCGGGTCTGGACCGTGGTGCCACACTGAGTGTTTTTCTATTAGATCTAGTATTTTTGCATTTCATCTAGTGTTCTAGTGATTTTTCATAACTATCTAGTGTTTTTTATGAGTGAGCTGAATGTAATTAATTACACAGTTTTGTGTAAATATGACTGCAGTTAAAACTTTTTGATTTTGTGCCACTGTAATTTGCTAAACATTCTACTTCCTTACACCCCAAATTACACATGAACATATAATTTATTTTGAGTTAAACCGCAACGAAGTCACTGTGGTCAGCTGTTAATAGTTTCAGTGACCTATAAAAACAAACACAAGCGTTGGTTGCTGCTGCCTCTCGTTTCTTTTTCTCTGGTTTACAATGAGCTGCACTTCCACAATGTTTTTGTTTGCATTGCAATGCATTTTCTTGCCCTTTCCATTTTGTGTAAGTTTCCGTTTTGCTTTTGTAGCTAACTTGTATTGAATTCCTTTAGAAGACTGATCAATATTTTGTAACCTATTGCTTTTTTATGAATCTAGTGTTTTTTTTATCATGAAATGTAGTGCTTTTCTGTTACAACAGAGTGGCAACAATGATCTGGACGATGACAAATTTTGTTGATTTTGGATTGGATCTGTGCTGTAAAATACTTCATAAATTTAGGATCAGATTTGGATCTGAGGATCAGATTTTGGATTAGGACAGATTTTGGATCTTTCCGGATTGGACTGAGTTTATGGAAATGAATTATGTATTTTTTTCATGAATAAGTTATATTGTGTTATAAATGGACTTTAGTTGGACTTGGATTTTGAATTTCTTTAACTCTTAAGACTGAAGTTGGACTTGGACTGAGTTTTAAAAATTCAGCACTGGATGGATCTGGATCGCAGAAGACGACAGTTTGCTCATCTCTGCTTCTTCCTTGTTTGTATTTGATGACATAGCCTAGTAATGCACTGATGCAAAGAATAAGCCTCTTCTCTTATGTGTCATGTCACCATTGAGGAATTTTGTGTGACTTCGATTGATTCCGTCCCTTTTCTTGACCAATGACTGTTATCGTGTATTATATCGAGAGGACAAACTGCTTTGCTCCTCCCAGTGTTGGTCATGTGCTAACACCGTTTTTGTAATGTGCGCTGAAATTCAGCTAAACACTTTTTGTGCTCTTGTGTCTGTGATATGGACCATGAGTCGCATAAAATATCATTATTATTATTATTGTATTATTATTATATATGTGTAGCCTAGGGTACCCTGTAAAAAGCGGAGCTCCGTATATAGCGGAGGTTGGTTGCGGAGGTTTGATGACTTAACCGGAGTGGAAATAAGTTGCGTTGCAAAAGCAAAAAAGTGAAAAAAGTGAAGGAAAAATGTTGTATCATTGCAACTTAATATGCGTTTCCACCAAACGTGGAATGCATGGAAGTTTGCGATATTTAATAATTTTATGCATTCACAACTGTTGAAACCATTTTTTTGTCCCCGAGCCGTTGTGAAACTAAGATAATCAAAAATTATAAAACTTTTAAATATACTTCTTTTACCGTAGTGTAGTATCACCTTTTGCAGTAAAATTATTTTTACTACCGGTTAGTTCCCATTGCTCAAGGCAAAATATCGGTTTTAGCGACTCCGGGTACGTCATCAAACCTCCGCCGTTTACGGAGCTCCGCCTTTTGCAGGGCACCGCAGCCTAGTGCTAATGATTCGCATGTGGTGTATTTTGTACCTGGTAATTTGTTTTTTTGTTTTTCCGATTAGCTGTCTTACACAATAACTAAACTTTTCATTGCATTTTATGCTAATAGTGCTTGTCTTGAAGTTTCAAAATGTCCACTATTATACTTATAGTGCTATCAGCGGAAGATGGGGCATAGATAAAGTTAACTTGATTAGTTTCGAAGAACAGAGAGAATGATATAGGCACTGTAGAGCTGTTGACCTCTCTTGTGGTTCGTTAGTTTGCAAAAAATGTAGCATCACGTGCAACAATTGATCAGCTGATCTGGGAATACTACAGTTATGATATATGCAACAAAAAAGAGGTTTCATTAAAAGCAACGTCTATTTTGCTGCCAGGAGCAAAAACACTGCCGAACTCGATTAGTTTAATTGGTTACGTGACAAGGACGACAAGCTTGGATTAGCATATTGTCCTTGTCATGTCAGCCAATAATGCTAACTGGTGAGCGATGACCATTACATGTGAGCTAAAGTTTGATGTGATTTTAGCATCAGTATCCAGTGTTCCTGCCTGCCACTTACCTCTTTAATGAATAGCTGTTGCCTTCTGATGACTCTTCACACTTTCTGGGAGCTTAAATGTCTTCAGTATGTTTTCTTCATTCTCTGTAAGCCCCCTCAGCCTGTGCGGTATTCAATTGTTTTATTCCCCTTTTCAGCTATCCTGACTAACCACCATATTTTGTTCTTCATGTACCCAACACATAATGAATAACTAGTTATTGTTAAACATTTTTATAACCTCTCTACCTCTGCCTATTCAACCTCATTCGCTTGTACTATGTACCTGGTGGAACCTCATTCGGTGGTGCTATGTGCTTGGTGGTACTCAATTACGGTGTGTGGGTAATTGTACTATATCTTCATGATTTTTGTGGATTTCTCTGTATTTTCCTGTGTACTTTTGACTAGATCGCATGCAATGCGGCGAATTTATTTAAAGACAATTGGTGGGAGGCCGAGGCTTGATTGATGCTTCTTGTCTAATCGAGTTAGTAGGCACGATACAAACAGAAGCAATCAAATAAACAAAACTAACGGTTACAAACAAACAAAGATAAATGGCAGCAAATGAGCAAAGAAAATGGCAGCAAAAAAAAGAACCAGTCAATAAGACGGTAGGGCAAGTTATATAACAGGATGCATAGGAAAGTGGACGGGTCAACATTGTTAAATAAGGGATTTAAAGCGCCTACTGTCCGTCAGGAATCGAGATAATGCTGAGAAGATAACTACTGTTGGTTTAACCCTTAAAGTCCCGCAAGCACAAATTTTAGCACCAACATGTTAGGCCATAATAAGTTCTTGTAACTCAGCAGCAGATGAGCAAGTCAGAGAGCTGTTCAAAGCCTCTAAAGATGTGGAAAGTCTTGTAGTTTCGAATAAAAAAAATTGAGAATTTTTGGCTTTGAACTTTCTTGTGGGTGATGTCATAAAATAAGTTAAGGGTTTTTTGATGATGTCATTGGGCCTTGGGCCCCAAAATCAAAAGGCAGTTTTTTGTTTCTATTTTTAAAATCTGCATCTTTAGAGCCCTTGATTGGCCTTCTAGCATATGCGATTGGTAAGTTATAGCCAAAAATCGATAATTAAAAAATCCCTTAGGGCAGGGGTGGGGAACCTAGTTACTATCACGAGCCATATTAATTGTGCATTATCGATGGTGGGCCAAAAAATAAATCAATTTTATCTCAAAATTCTACCTTTATCTAAGTATGAGGATGAATGACTCCTGTTGATGTACCATCTAAGCACCTGCTTATCATGGGGCTTTGTTTTAACGCAATGTTGTACTCGAAAATGCGTAACGAAAATTCTAATGTTGTGTGCCATATCAAATGTTCACACGACCCGCATTTGGCCTGCAGGCTGCAGGTTCCCCATCCCTGCCCTAGGGGATTGAGAGAAGAAGTGTGTTGAAAAGAATTTGTTGTATAACAACAGAATAAGTCTGTTGGAAAATTGTGGTGAAATTTGTGCATGAATTTTGCCAATTGGAATTGATAAATATATTAAGTTTTAATATTTTAAAGTTTTTGTACAAAGGAGTTATGAAAGAGGCATCGCTATTTGCTAAAAGTAATTATCCAGAAAATAATGTTTTGTAATATTGACAATGGTTGTAGAAAAGAGTTATTGGCTGTACCCAGTAAAATAATGCAATATTGTATTTGTAAGTGACAATCAACAAAGCTAAAGCATAATAATCTCAAAGCTCAAATAGGAACAAATGTACGAATTTTAAACAACACGTGAGATGCATAAAGAAATTTTCTTCTAATTGAATGCATTTTTTTTTCTTTGAAGGTTAGGTTTAGGGTTTAAGTTGTCATATCCAAATGTTATATAACAGTTCACAAAAAAGTTATTTTAACACATTTTCTTTAAAAATTGTGGAGGTATAATACAATTACCCACAGACTACAATGGAGTACCACCATTGTGTTTGTGGGTGTTGCACCATGCACATAGCACCACCGAATGAGGTTGAATAGACAGAGGTAAAGACAGATTATAAAAAGGTCTAACAGTAATCCAGTATGTGTTAGGTACATGAAAAACAAAATAAGGTTAGTCAGGATAGTTAAAAAGGGGAGCAAAACAGTACTGCATAGAGGCCTTACAGAAAGCATAAAAAACATATTGAAGACAATAAAGCCCACAGATAACGCAAACATTCGGAAGGCAATAGCTATTCATTGAAGAGAGGCAAGTGACAGACAGAAACACTGGTTAATGCACTGAAGATGGCTAAAATTAGATCAATCTTGCACACAGGCCAATACGCTGGCAGCATTTCCTCTGGCCACGGCCAGAGACAGGTGCTAGTGGAGATACTGTCGCTACTTGGGGTCACCTGACATGTCATTGTCAACGAGTTTCTTTGCAAGACAGGTCAAGAAAGGGGCAGTAGACTTGCCATACACACCAGTGGTTTCAATTGCAACTGGTTGAAAGTAATAATTGAATGAATATGGGTGGACTAGTCCTATCTATTATCTATGAATACACCCAAATAATTCACACATACTGTTGCCTGTAATGACACATTGTTAATGCCATCCTTGATAGAGATCTGTGCAGTAGGATTACATAGGTATTTCATAGACCTTGTCAATATGTAAACAGATTTTGAGTAATTAATTGCTAATTTATTTAGGTATATACACAGTTCATTGTGATCGGAAATCCCGAGTGGCAAGTGCACAAAGCTTCACATTGTGGCAGCAAGCAACAATAGAGATGACACGCCACAATCACTCTATTGTTGCTTGTTTGCACTTCATATGTACATGGGTGTTATTCTTTGCACACATCCCATTCGCAGTGAATTCCACATTCAGTGCAATGCCAACCGAGAGGTTGCAAAACTGTATTAACCAGCTTTGAATTTTCCAAGTCTTAGGAAATTTGTGAATTTTTATGAGAGAAACAAAGATAAGTATCATCTGCATAAAGTACAGTGTTGATAGCAGAGCAATTTGGAATATTCACATTATAAAAAAAAGTGGCCCTAAAACTGACCTTCGTGGTACCCTACAAGAAGTATTTGCTCACTGAGATTTGGCATTTTTGATACTGTAGTAGTGTAATGCTAACAATTTGAAAGATAGCTAGAGAATAGTTGCTTGGGATTCCTCTTATACCAAGACTGAAGTAGAATTTTGAAGTTTACTGTGTCTAAAGCCTTTGACAAGTCAGTGAATGTATAACAACAACTACAAAAGCAGTTGAAGGTATTGGTCTGTATCCATATTGTTACTTCGACAGCAAATGAAACTCTTGTATATACAACTCTCTGGCGTGTAAAATTTTACATTGCAGTAAAATAGATATCAGTCAATAATTGGTACATCTTGTTTTAATCACTTCCCTTGTAAATAGGTGTAATTTGAAAATATATTAAAACAGTTTAGATAGGTGCCTTCATTTATATACTAATTAAAACTTTAAACTTGGTTTGTATATCACCATGCTGTATAGCTTCATCATCTGAAAGGTTGGGAGGAAGATGTCAACTCCATCGACTTTTCGCACTCTTGCCGCAAGGTGTGGAGAACAATCAACAACTTACTGGCAGGTCTGAACGCTCCTCCGGCGTGTGCCCCGTCTCGGCAAATTCCATCGCCTCACAATTGGTGAAGAACAGGGCGCACATGACTAGCGACTGCGAGCCCACCAGGCTCATCAACAAGGAGCTGTCCAACCTATGGAAGATTCCAACACCTGAGTGTCACAGTATCTCCAAACCTTTCAGGCCGGAAGAGTTTGATGCTGCCCTCAGACGCCTGAAGCCAGGAAAATCTCCAGGATTGGACTCCATCTTCCCGGAGTTCGTATTCCACGCTGGGTCGACTCGCAAATCTTGGTTCTGCGACTTCCTCAATTCCTGCATGTGCCAACTCAAAATTCCAAAGATCTGGGGAAGAGCACTAGTAGTTGCGATCCCTAAGCCAGAGAAGCCATTGGGGAACCAAAGAGCTATCGTCCTATATCTCTGCTGTGTGTCCCCTTTAAAATCCTCGAGAGACTCATCTATGCTCGTGTCGAAACAATCACCGACCCACTGCTCCCACAGGAGCAGGCAGGCTTCTGACATGGGAGGTCGGCTGTAGATCAGGTCACCCTGTTGACACAGGACATCGAGGATAGCTTTTCAGCTAAAAAGAAGGCCGGAGCTGTGTTTGTTGACCTCACAGCAGCCTATGACACCGTATGGTACTGCAGCCTCACCTGCAAGCTGCTGCGATTGCTGCCTGACAGACATATGGTCGACATGATCATGGAGATGGTTAGCAATCGCAGCTTTACCCTTACCACTGGAAATGGCCAAAGGAGAAGGTTACGACACCAAGAACGGCGTCCCACAGGGATCTGTCCTGGCACCCCTTCAGTTCAACATCTACACCCATGACCCGCCAGCCACCATCTCCAAAAAGTATGCATATGCTGACAACCTAGCAATCATGCATGCTGATAAAGATTGGCTGACAGTGGAAGGGGCACTGAGCAAGGACATGGCAACACTAGGTGAATACCTCCAGACTTGGAAACTAAAGCTTAGCGCCACGAAAATGGTGTCGGCAGTCTTCCATTTCAACAACAAGGAAGCCAAACGTGGGCTGAAAGTCAACTTCAACAACGAAACCCTGCCCTTCTGCTCAAATCCTAAATACCTCGGAGTAATGTTGGACAGGTCGCTCACGTACCGCCGACACCTTGAGCCACTTCATAAGAATCTAACATCACGCGTTGCACTCCTGAGGCGGCTTGCTGGCTCTGGCTGGGGTGCTGGAGCAACAACGTTGCGAACAGCCACCCTAGCCCTGGTCCATTCAACTGCAGAGTACTGCGCTCCTGTTTGGTGCCGCAGTGCTCATACCTGCCTTATTGACCCCACCATCAACGACACCCTGCGAATTGTGACTGGATGCCTGCATCCTACACCAGCAGACAACCTTCCAATCCTCTCAGGCATCCAACCTGCTGAGCTTTGTCGCAGAAGTGCCACACTATCTCTGGGACACCGTGCCATGGAGTCTGGACACCTGCTACACTCAGCGCTCACCCGTCCATCTGGCGCAGCTGCACAGCGCCTTAAATTGAGACACCCATTTGTACCCGCCGCACAACAACTCATCAATTTTTCTGACAACATACGTGCGGTGCAGTGAGCAGATCGTCAATGGAACGCGGAGTGGGCGGACAACCCCACAAGACTCCACACTTCTATTCCAGACACTGGTACACACCCCCCTGGAATGACCCTCCCAAGAAGAGCCTGGATCCGGCTCAACCACCTCCGCACCAGTGTCGGACGTTTCCGCTCCTGCCTGTACAAATGGGGTATGGCCTCCTCTGCGGCCTATGAGTGTGGTGCAGAACAAATCGTCGACCCTGTCGTCCTCCACTGTCCAAAAGCCTGATGGTTCTGGACGATGAGACAACCGAACAGCACTTGCCCTGATATCTAGGCGGGCTAACAGTGGATGAAAGAACTCACTCAAACAAAAGTAGAAGAATCTGAAAGGTTAATTATCAATTAGACCTGAAACTTTCTTCCTCTGAACTTCTATGCAAATAGTCTTTAGAGCCTTTCATTGGCTTTTGAATGTTTCTGGTTCAAAAGTTAGAACTTTTTGAACCAGAAATTCTAAAAAGTCAATCAAGGGTTCTAAAGATTCTAAATATTTGATTTATAGCTTAGTTGCCAATAAAAATGCCTAAACCTACCCCACTTATGACATCAGCCACAAAAACACGAAATCCAAAATTCCCAATTTTTAATCCAAACTAGAAGTCTTGCTGCATCTTTCAAGGATTTTAACAGCTCTCTAGCTCAATCACCTGGCAAGTTAAGGACTTGCAAAGTGGTGTGAAAACAGTGGCTAATGTGTGATTTCAAAGTACGAGTATATTGTTGGCCAGCTCCCAATTTGTTAATAACAAAATCGTCTTTCTCAGTTTGAGTTTTTATCAAGCAATCATTTTTCATACCAAAAACCAATGATTGTGCCTAAACTTGATGTTTTTGCATAAAAACATTGAACATAAGTCCAGCCAGCATTGTTGAGAGTGCTTGCAGTGCTGCCTATTTGGGTTGTGAAACACTAACCAAGCTAATATTTTACAGATTGTGTTTTGGTTTCTACAGACATAGAAAAGACTCATGCAAATGCATTGTTAACAAAACACTTGTTGTGACTATCAGTATTTGTGGAAAGTGATTGTGCATCATTTCCAAAGTTGAAAAATTAGTTACTGCTGCTGAACAGAAAACTATCCATTGTTGCTTAGCACTGCTTCTCTTACTCATGTCTTTTGCCTACTTAGGATTACACAGTGCTTTTTGAAAGCAAATTTATTGTTGTTTTATGCACCCTTCTCAGGTGCTATTAAGCAGCTATGGACCTTGATCCGAGATAAGCATAAAAAAGTTCCACACTCTACAGACACTAATTCATCTAAATGTAAGACTGACATGAGCAAGGCAAATATTAGTGCAAATTAAAGACAGGCGTTCCAACAAAATATAGTATTGTTTGCAGTGAACTTTGTGAATCATGGAGATTTTGTGTTGTAGTTTTTACAATAGCTTGTTTATGTCAATTTAGTAAAGTTAGTTGTGATGTTGTAGAAGTAGCACATTGATTTTATCAATTGTGATGTAATCTAACTGTTGATATATGACGTGCAGGAATTTTCATTGCAGTTAGACATCATAGCAAACTGAAGCTTGTCTGTGTGGCGTTTCAGTAGACTAGGCTTTTTGAGATTATGGAACACAAAATATCTCATTAATCACTGAACTGTGACTGATTATTCTACAAACCATGAGCAATCAAGCGCAAGTTTTAAAAATAGTCTTGATTGGAGATGGAGGTGTTGGAAAAAGTTCGATAATGAACAGATTTATAACTGGTGACTTTGATGGACAATCTTACCACACCATTGGTATGTTTTTGTAATATATTGTAGACTGTTGGCAATCTCTGTCTTGCCCTTAGTTGAGACCATGCTGACTGGCAACCTAAACAAGCTGTCCAGGAAAAAAATTAGTGTTTTATGTCCTAGGCTAAAATGTTATAAATGCATGGCATAGGAAACTGAACCAAAATAACTTCAACATTTTGTGTGTAAGAAATAAAGAAGTTGAATTACAACCCATGCATTGATTCATAATATATATATAATCCTGAAGTGAAAAATTTTCTGTGGATGTTTAGTAGCAAGCAAAAAGTTTTAGTAGTACACACATGAAATAAGCTTTGCCATATAGCATATGCATTCATACATATAAAGTATAAAATGTAGCAAAATATATTTTGCGTTCATGCACTTCAAGCTTTTGGTCGCATGGTGTGGGTGTGCAACAACATTGTTGCACCCCTGTTGTAACCTCAGCTAAATACGCTTACAGTAACAGAGTATACCCTCCTTTAGAAAAGATAAATCACTTACTTTATTCAATGGGCATACAATTTTTAGAAAAATCAGCCAAGTTGCTGAATATTTTCGTCCAAAGAAAAGCATGCAGTGCAAAGTGTTTGGAATAAATGACCGTCAAATGAGAAGTTTCATTTTTTGTTTATAATGATGCAGTCATGTGAAACATAACTCTGTTCTAGTTTGTTGTTAGATTGTTATTTGCAAATGTTTGGTAACTGCAAGTTGATTCAAAGTGCTTTGCAATTGTCATAAAAGTGAGCCAGCCACAATTTTTGCATCAAAAATGATATTTAAACGAATGCAAAAATGCATGGTAGTTGCCACCAAATTTGCAAGAGATTCTTTTCTTTTTAGGTTCTGTGACAACATCCAAGGAAATACTACAAGTGGGGTTTCCTAAGGGTATAATTTATGTGGGATATTCCATTCATATTTTCAATAAGATTTAATTTGGGTAGTGAACTTTGTTTGGAGATAACAAAATGTGGAATGTTCCATACACATTTCAAATATAAGTTTCACAATATCTTGTAATACTAACAGCATAACAAACCAATTACTCAACTTTGATTCAGAAATATATACTGACAATAGCATAACCAAAGCATTGAGAAAAAATGGCTCAAATATTTGCAAAATTTTACATGATCAATATTTCAGATGTTGACATAGATCTAGGTTTCACACTTAAATGCACACAAGTTTTATAAAAAGGCAAGCAACACTTGCTGGTTTTATGAATTACAGTTTGAATAGGTGGAGCATTGCCTAAATACCATTCAGACTGTTTTCTTCATGTGCTGTGTTGGTAGTGTTACGATCGGGAATCCCGAGCGGCATATGCGCAAAGCTTCGCACTGTGGCAGCAAGCAACAATGGAGTTCACACGTGTGTGAACTCTATTGTTGCTTGTTCGCGCCACATATATGTATGGTGTTGTTCTTCACGCACATCCCGTTCGTGGTGAATCACACAATCAACGCAACACCACCGGAGAGGTTGCAACAACATCCCCTC
>Ga0210059_1010753_pt1 | contig 14094 bp, 5 predicted proteins | sample Ectturendosymbi2_FD_188042 | JGI IMG/M metagenome (GOLD analysis project Ga0210059, IMG submission 188042) | Ecteinascidia turbinata endosymbiont from Florida, USA - Sample 2 (SPAdes) (version 2) | ecosystem: Host-associated > Tunicates > Ascidians > Unclassified | place: Key West, Florida... | reverse complement strand
AAACTGCCATGGCATGGTGTGAACAACAGAATGAGTGTTGTTCAACACAACTGTTGTTCCTAAAAAAAATGAGAGACTTGGCAGCGAATAAAAGAGTGACAAATTTAAAACAAGAAAAAATGAGTGATTACTATACTGCCACTGCTAATAATATACAATAAATAACAATGTACTGTATGTGTACTGTACTTCGTAATGTTCTGTATATGATCTACTTTCATAATATTGCATGTTGTTCGATTATCCGAACAATTCACTTATCCGAACCACCCCTGGTTTTAATTAGTTCGGATAATCGGAGTTCTACTGTATTGCTAAATGATAAGTGCAAGTCTGAATGGCCCAGTTTAGGTTTTCGCTGTGGTACAGGTATCGCACATACTGACATCCTTCCTTATTTTGATAATCTTGAATTTGACATTTGTGATGCAGGTGTCTCCTCAGTGCCACTTTATCACATCTGTAAACATTGCAATTAGGATTCGAACGCTTTCAGTGTGATAGCTTCAGTTAAATTTGGTTTGCTCAGTCATTCAATGTGTGGCCCTCATTATTATGTCATCAAATGTGCAGCCTTGGTTAAGATAGCGACATGATTTTTGGCCCAGTAAGCCATTTGGGTTGGACATAGCTGGCCTAAAGTTTTCAGTTAGTTGCCACCATGTAGGTGTGCACAAACAATCCCTGGAATGTCTTCTGGTTCTTCCTTGCAAATGACATATGAAATGTTTTTATAGATCACAGCCAAGTAATTTTGTTTTATTTTGAATTTGAACAGTTGTGTCATTACCCTGTTTTACTATATCAACACAGCACATCAGACTGCAACAACCTTTGTGTCGTTTGTGACAAGACATTTGTTGCTTATCTTGGAGAATTTCAGGTACATGCAACTACAGAGTTGCATCAAGTGCCTAATAATCACGTTTCCAATTAGTAAAATTTTAAGATACATGCAGAAAATAAAAAAAAACATCAAGCTTGGCTTGCATTGTGCCTACACAAAAATACATTGTTCTTGATTCGTAAATTATATTGCTGTGTTATTTGTAGACTGTTCAGTTTGTCCAAGGAATTTTTGTGGAAAAATATGATCCCACAATTGAAGACAGTTACAGAAAGGTAAGGTTATCCAAATGAAAGTGAATTACTTATGACAATAGTTATTCTATTTTTTTGTATTTTCACCGTACATGCTGGCGTGCTGTAAATGCCTTACTTTTCTTGTATTTGGTAAAATAAAAGTTTTCTTTGCAGGGTTTCTTTAGTTTTTTTTCAACAGAATCAAACCTTTGAAATTCTAGCTGCATTGAATCTCTAAAAATTTTGATTTTGACACCTAGCATTAGTACTGTCATGCCATAACATCAGGGCTGTATCCAGGTGGTGTGTTTTGCTGTCATGAAAAGCCCCTTTTTGCTGTTGGTGCTCAGCATTAATATGATTATCAAATATGGAACACTGCCACTGCAGGTCTTTAATGCGGGTGGCTTAGAACTGGCAACAACAGATCTTTTCTAATACTGCATAAGATTATTATGAAATGACCACATCACTACTTTGTCAATAGCGCCTACACATACCTTGTCAATAGTGCCTACACAATAACCTGAACCAATCTATGTTGATCAAAATTGATGTGTATGTCAAATGCACGTTGATTCACACGTTTCAGGATCTGCCGCTGCCAGACACATTTTGTAATACAATATTAGACTTCATGGTGTGAGGGCTCAGTTCCAAATCGCAATTGCTGTGTTTTGTAGTTTAAGCCAAATTTTAATCTACTGTTAACACTTCGACAGCTGGTCTATAAATATATCGTACCTGGATTTTGACCTAAAACCAGCAGTTTTCGGTTGCCTTACCAACACCATAGCTCCTCCGCCAATTGTGCTAGAGAGCTGTTCATGGGCTCAAACGGATCGGCCAGTCTTCTAGTCTGCACTCAAATAATTTTTTTGGTTGGGGGTTGCGGATTTTTTGTGAGTGACGTCATAAGTGAAGTAGTTTTTGGGCCATTTCGGCTCATGTTACCTGGCCTAGGGCCCAACTGCTAGGCCAAAGTGTTTTGCTAAGTTTTCAATGGAAACTAGGCTCGAGTGTAAGTCTTTTGAGCCTTTGATCGACTTTATAGCGTTTATGGTGCAAAAGTTATGATTTAAAATAAACAAATTAATTAACTAATTAGTCAAATATTTTTATTTCTTCAGATAATAACTTTTGAACCCTAAACCCCAGCAGGTCATCCAAAGTATCAAAAGACTTGGATTGCAGCTTAGTTTCTTATAAAAACTTCAACGAAATCCAACAGTTTGGACCCAGGGCCAGGTGAAGTGGGCCAAAGTGGCCTAAAAGTCTTCCACCTATGATGTCACTCACAAAAATCTGCATCCCCCAACCAAAAAATGTTTTTTCGAGTGCAGACAAGAAGACTTGCCGCGTCTTTTGAACCTTTGAACGGCTCTCTACCGTTTTCAGCCCCAGCGTTACGCTCGTGCAAAGTCACGTGCGATCTGATTGTTTTGGCGTGAAAATCCCTGATTCCTAACAGACGTCAAAGTGTTAATACCTGCTAGGTTATGATGGGATTAAATAAGGCTTAGACTTATTCAGTGTAATGCCAAATATTGCTGGTTTGTTTCACTTGAATTTATATTTTTATGATGCATTTCTCATATTGAAAGATACAATTGGATATTCTCAGGAATTGTTGTTGCAGTATTTGAGCAAAATATTGGAGTGAAGCGTTGTATTTCAAAAACAGCTTTAATAGTATGAACAGTTCACAACCCTATTTGCTGCACAAAAATTTTTATGCTGTACTACTTTCTCATAATCACTTTTACACCATGATGCAAAATCATCACAGCAATTGCACTCAAAGCATTCTTCTTCGCAGTGATTCACAAGTATATTTTTAACAACCTCGTCTCTATTGGTAGAACTCTACTGATGCAGTTGTGCATGATTGTCAGCATAAATTTTATAAATGTATGTATGTTTCGATAAACAGTGTTCTGGTTGCTCAATGGGCAACATTTGCTGATTGTTTGAATTTAAACAGTTGTGATGAGCTGCATTCAGTACCACGTTCACAGAAGCAAAAAATTGTGATGTAATAAATGCACTGTGACCAAAAACAAGTAATAACCTGGGAATTTCTCCTTGTGTGTTTCAACGATGCAGCCAATACACTAAAGAACTAGTCGCGGTAGGCTACTAGTCAAGTTTGACTGGATGTTAGGACACCTGATAGAAAATCTGGTTTTATTCTGAAAAGTATTATCAATACCTTCCCTTCCATGATGGACCTCCTTTTGCCTGGCTAGATGCACCACTGCATAGCATGTTTTACTTTAACTATTATGCAAACTTGGAGAATATGTATTTAACAATAGACTTTGAAAAGCATGTGAATCATCATGGACAGAATTTTTTGTTTGATTCTCAACTTGTTTTTACCAGTCTGTTCCTGCATCAACATTTATCAGAGTGAAACAAAAAGTTACATTCTGATGATTTTGGGTGTGCAGTGTATATGTTCTAAGAATGCTTGGAAGAGACAATAGTCATAGCCAATGAGAGCTTAACCTGGTATCTCTGAACTGAATGGGTTTGAAAATAAACAAAGATGAGCTCATTATCAGCAGTCTATGATTCTGTAAAATCAGTCTCTGAGTTTTTGAAACATTATTTTTTGCCTAGAATAAGCAATTGTTTTCACAGTGATTTTAGATTGCCTGGTTGTAGAAAAGGGATTGCTTTGTTTTTTCATGTGCTTTCATCTCATGCTTCAATTTTTGTGATACAAATATTTGCACCCCACCAGGAAAGTTCAATGAAAAAAGACGTTTGCCAATCTGGGCTAAAGTTTGCTTTGTGGATTTTGATGCTCATGCACACATACAGTTTAATTTTGGATAACTGTCACACATGCAGTTAAATTTTGTATAATCAAAATTTTTATCTGTGGAGTACACAATGCTATGAAAGTATTTTAAAAATCACTTAAATCTAACATCAGATGAGACCACTGATATCTTCAGTGCCATACAACACTCAACATGTGTTTTGTAAAATCCTGTAAAGCCTTGTTTCTTCAAGTAAATTCAAGAAGGTGGAAGTTGACAAAGCATGAATTTTTTTACCAGCAGATTTTTTTGTTTTTGGTCTGCCCACCAATCTCCAAGATTTTGGATGCAATTTGTATTAATATCTGAAATATCTTATTGGTAGTTGATGTGATAAATTTTTCATTTATTTTTCAAATGTTAATTTTTCAATATCCGTTTTATTGTGCAGCAAGTGGAAGCTGAAAATCAACAGTGCATGCTGGAAATCTTAGATACTGCTGGAACTGTAAGTATTAAATTCATCATTTGCTCAGAACTGTGTTTAAGTAATCATTAACCATAGCAGGTCTTCAGTATTTTTTATCACAGTGTCGTTTAAACAACAATTTCCATTATTGTAAAATTGTAACCATAACAAAAATAATTTAGTGCTGAAATTAATAAAAACTGAAAGAAAAGGATTTCGACCTTGTTTTAATCTAAAGTGCAAAACAACAATGGTATTTGAGCTTTCAAATCTGTTTCATCTGTATCATTCATAAGGTTTGGCTTTGTGCATTGTTCTTGTCACAGCTAGTTATCAAGGAAAGGTGTTTATGTTTAATGTGATGAAAGTAAAATATTTAAGCTAGTGGACAGGGTTTGGTTATATTACTATCAAGGAATGTTTCTGTATCACTCACAAATAACAAATTTATATCGCTGTTGAAGTTTCTAAGTGGAATTAGTTGAGCTGACCATTTTCCTTAATTGAGTTTACTCTGTCAGAAGTTACTAAGAAAAATATGTTTTATCTGTGAAACTGGCTTGTATTGCAACATAACACAAAGTTTAGAGTAAAGCTTTCTATACAATTTGCCCCTGCCCCCCAGCCTCAATTTTACTTTTGCTATTCAATGATAATATAAAACTGTAGAACTTTCATGTTTCACTTTATCTAGTTTATATGATGCTTTTCTTTTTCTCTAGTGTCAGTAAAATTTCTACTAAACTAGTGAATTAGTGTGAGGTACTAAATAACAATCTATAAAGGTATATGGAAGCATGCAAAAGTGGCTTTTTATTTTCATCTTTTCTGTATACTGTAATCCATTTAGTGCTTATTAGCATGCTGCCTGTTTTAAGCTCACTATCACAGTGTTGCAACATTTGTTAATACACATTTATCACAACTGTGCAAGTGAGTATGTTTGTGTTTGCCTGGTACCTTCATCCCAAAGTTGACTGCATGTGTAATGCTAATGGTGGTATTTTTGTATGTTTCTAGGAACAATTTACTGCGATGCGTGATTTATATATGAAAAATGGCCAGGGTTTTGTTCTGGTATACAGCATCACATCTCAAGCTTCATTTAATGATTTGTCTGATTTAAGAGAACAAATTTTGCGAGTGAAAGACACCGATGAGGTTAGTGAAAGTTTAGAAACATGAGGGCCACAGTTTCAACATATGATAATGACAAAATATTATGAATTCTACTTTATTTTGCAATTTAGGCCTTGTATATGGTGTATGTGTTTTTTGATACTTCTCTGGGTACATACAGTAACTTTTAGATCAATTATTTTGATGATTGATTTTTAGTACATTAGTACTTCAATGATGACGGTTTTTATAGTATGGGCAGTGTTTGCAACAGATTTTTAACAGCAATGTGCAATTTTGAAGAGTGGAGTTTGGATTGTAGGATGTATTTCATACTAATGGATTTTCATGCTTGCTTTAGGTGCCTATGATACTTGTGGGAAATAAGTGTGATTTAGAAGATGAAAGGATAGTTACTCGAGATCAAGGAGAACAGCTAGCAAGAGAATGGCGGTGGTAAGTCACTCTTATACACGTAACTTTTTTTAGTGAAATATACCAATTAGCAGTCAAGACGTGGGTAGTTGTTAATGATTAACATATAAATTCTATCCATGTTAGTTGTGAAACATTCTAAAGCTTGTCACATGTCATGAACCTATGCATGCATCTTTCATCTGTTTTTGATACCTCAGATGCTCCACACAACCACAGTTACCTTTACAAGCACAATGATCGTTGCATTTTGTTAGGTTTTTCACTTTTGCTCCATTTCATTTTCGTGTTAAAACAAAAAGCAGTAATATGTTCGAAAGCTTTTATAGCAGTTTACCGAAAATATAAGCCTATGAGTCTGCAGTAGCTTGAGGCATTTACAACATTTTTCAGATCAACAGCTTGTTATGTAGATGTGGTACAAACAATACTGCAATAAATGCAGGAATTGGTTGAATATTTTATGTGATTCCTTTGGCTTTGGTTTAACTCTATGACGCTGACGGATATTCATGGCATATTTTTGGCTTTATGGACCGAAAACGAATATTATGAAACTGCATGGTATTCCGCCGGAGGTGATTATTTTTTAAACGGGCTTGTTAAAGTGAGACCGAGTTGTAACAATCTTCTACAATTTCGCTGAACATAGAAATATCAGGTTTTGAAGTTGTTATTAACTGGAGCCATTGTTCGATTTCATGGTCGGCTTTTTTAGCAATGATTCGCTTTTGAGGTGAAATCCTTTCCATTTGTGTACGGTATCTACAGTAGGATCCAAACTTTGACTGATGACGATCAGATCTTCAGTTGCGCGGAGATCTAATAAAGCGTTTGATGTTGCTGGCGAACTTTCGTGATCACCGTCTACCTAGGGTACTTAAATGGTACTCTATGGCATGAATATGAGGATTGTGGAATGCCGTACTTTTTAAGTGCTGTACTTTCATATGAAGGGAGCAATGACTCAGTTTCTCTCCTTGTATGCTTCAAGACCGACAAAGTTAGTTTTATGGTCAAGACCACGGAACTATCCATTGCAGTTTTATTAAAGCTTTCCCTCGCCCACTGCGCTTGACGTGTTCAAACCAACTGAAGAAATTAACTATTATGTGCCCACAAAAATGCATGCACAATAAGTAGTTCTTGGAAGTTTTAATCGACATTGGGCCGAAACTTCCACAGTTGAATTTGTCCAACATGTGACTAATGGTGGAAATCACTGTGCGGCAGCCTCGTGTTGCGACAAATAGAATGACCAAGTTGCCTGAGAATGTCGATTGTTTCCGATTTGTGAAGAAATACCCATATTGTTAGTTGCTAGTACGCGCCGAGGCAAGCGTAGTGTATATTAATGATGTGTGACTGAATGTTTTCAGTACATATTCCAGGCTCATCACTACATAGAAGTGCGATTTATTAGTGTGCTTTTAAGTTGATTTTTTAAAATCAGTTAACTACGTTCTTAGTTTTACATACCAGGACTTCAGTCTAATCATTAGCGTTCTTTTGCAGTTCTTTTTTGGAAACCTCCGCCAAATCGAAAATAAATGTTGAGAACGTAAGTGCATGTCATTGGAGTTCGTATGCAACATTCGGTACTGCTTTTTTCACAAACATTTCAGTCATTTTTACTTGAAACATTTTGGTCATTGGTTCTCAGAGTTGTATTAAAACCCCCGCCATAGAAGTGTTTTTTAGCCAATGTTTTCAAACATTCTGACCGAAATAACTTAATTTTTTTCGGTCATTTCAAAAACGTTTCCGTGTATGACCGAAAAGAAACAGAATCGGTACTGCGATTCTTAGAGTGTTTTAGCCATTCATAGCATTTTTTCAGTTTGATAATGTGACTTCCGTGGTTTCTGTGTGAGCTGTCCTTGAAAAACGTTTTTTCATTGTTTCAACACTCCTTTGATGTATTCAGTGTAAAAGTGGCTTCTGTGCGGATCTGTTCTTTTTTTCAGTCATAGACCGAATTTTTATTAAATGACCAAAATAGTTGAAGTCGATTCGGTCATTGCTTTTTTTCAGTCCTGCAAAAATATCCAAAAACAAAACTGACAAAGTTTTTAAGCTATTTTGGACAAATCTCAGCGAAAAAAAACTAGGTGGAGACAAAGGAAGTTCCCTGCGAAAATGTTACATTGCCTTTGATGCCATATACGTACATGTATAGCTAGGAAACACCCGTTGTCGATAACACAGGCTGCAGCGACAGCGTCCCTGTTGGTCTAATGTAACTTTTAAATAAGGACCAAGATAGCTTTTTTTCTAGAGCCAAACTGTTTTGTTGCCAACCGGCATGTTAAAACTTCACAGGCAACTGCACTAATTCCGCATTTTTAATGACCTGCTGATACGCGTATAAGGGTCTGGATCGCTGGGTTTGCGAAATTAAGTTTCATTGTATTCGAACATATGTGTCCAACGATGCAGCCGTCCATGATGCACATCCATCTTATTTTAGTCTAACAAATTCGGTTTCTTCAAACGCAAGGATAATTCTTCTAAACAAAATTTTATTTAGTCAACTTATCCTTGTTTATCGTGTAAATTCGACTAAACCTTTGTAGCTATGAGAACCTTCTACTCGAGGCTTGGAAGTGTCGTTATCACGGTTTCGTTTTTGTCTGTATTTTTTGTGGGAAAATAGCTTGTTTTCCATTCCAAACTTAATTAAATTCGTTTTGTAATCATTTCAGAAAATAGTTGTCGTCTTAAAACGTAAGACAAAAGTACGTCTGCACTGGGCGAATTTTTGTTGCTTTAATGTAATTTAATATCGGAATATTACGTGAACTTTTAAAAAAACAGGCGTAAATGAATTTATTTATTTATAAGAACTCGGTAGAATGACGAGTTTCAGAAGTTTGCGTAAGCACCTTGACAAACGTTACGTGGCTACAACACGGACTTTTTTGTGTCTCCCACCCATGTTGCGTACGGGCAGCTCCCATTTGTGAATGGAAATGAAACCCGCGGTTTTCAAATTCCTGGTAGTGGCCTGCACGAGCCAAAATTTCTCTCTGAGGCATGTGGCCGGTCTTTGTGGATAGCGTAGGTTTTAGCGACAAATTGACCAGCTGTTTATTAACACACGTCATTCACATCTACTATGGGCCTAAATCTATTGTGAAATACGTTTGCAAAAGGTATGCTCCAAGCGATTGTTTAACTTCATATGCAAAAAAGGTAATCGCAGATTATAGCGTAGCGTCGATACCTCGGACGGAGAATCCTTGTCAAATCGTTATGTTTTAATGTGAGGCTAACCGCTCACAACACACAAGAAGCCCGAAAGTCTAAAACGCAGTAACAGCTTGACGATCAGGTCAACCGGATTTCTTCAAGCTCATAATACTGAAAGGCCACAGTAGAAGCCATCCTCGAAACGCCTTGTAAATGTTTACTGAGGCAGTGTTAACCACAAGATTTTTTGCGGCTTTAGAAACTTTGCTTCGTCGCCGCTCGTAAGATCTAAAATAGCAACAGCACAAGTCGCTGACGATGAATAATTTTGCTACTTGTTGAGGTGTGTGTTACTAAGTAGGGCGTCAACACGATGGTGTAACCTTTGAAGTTTTCTACTATCCTCGCAGAACTATCGTTCATTGAAAACTTTTCGTACAAGCATGAGGTGAAAGAACCTTGCTGAAAAAGGATATGTTTAGATCAACCTATCCAAAATAGTCTGCTGCTAAAATCCGTGCGTATTCCATTAAAATGTATGTTCTCGGTTTTCTGAACGCTATTCAGTAAAATGCTGAACTGACAAAGCTATTTGTTAACCTGTGAAACAGAAACATTTTCACTACTGATCCAGACATTACTACCACGTTCTCAAGCGATAGCACTCACTAAGAATATAGTTAGCAAGGAAGTTATGCTGGCTGCGTGACAGTGTATTAATCGGTTTTTGGCTGAAGCTATCGAGTTTTTGTTTCCGTGAAACAAGAGTTTGTCATTTTAATATAACAGGTTGCTGTCACCGATCATAAAAAATGGGCATTTAAACAATTTAAAAAATGGCCTACTTGGGTTAATTTAGCCTTGGTGGCCTGGAACTGCTGGCCAAGCTAAATTTTGTTGATTTGGTCCGATCCGTGCAGGCCACTTACTTCGAGTGCTCCACTGTAGCTGTTGTCACGAAGTGTGCAACGTTTTAATGCAGTATGAACGTTTGCACCCTTTCAATTACCGCTAATTTTAGTTTTGGTGCACTCCTGTCCGTCGATGCTGCGTGATGGTTTGCCGAACTGCTATGGTACATAATCGCGACAGTAATCAACAACAGTAACCTTGCACTGGTTACCTGCACAAGTATTTGTTAACCCAATAAGTTGCGGGTGTTGAGTTCCTGTTTCGTTTGTTCGTGGTCATTTTGTGCTCCTTTCAATTTCATATGCTACATGTAGTTTTTGTTTTGATGTGTACTGGACAGATATTTTTCGACCTAGTCAAGCAAATCAATAAAAAAACACCCGAACCTAGAAAGAAGAAAAAGAAGAACAGCGGCTGCAATCTGCTGTAACCAATCACACACTAATTTTTGCTCTTTCTACGACGCTTGGTAAGTGCTAAAGTTACCTTCCCTGCCCAACCTATACCTGCTCAGAGCACACGAAGGAAACGCGAAAGCCAGCTCTGAGGAAGTGCCACCTTATATACCGCATTGTTTGCATGTCTAACTATTTTCATATGTTGTTGCAAGGCTTTCTTCGAGTTAGTCAAACACATCAACAAATCTAGTGGACCCGCACCTCCCCCAGATTCCGGATGTTGCTCCAGCTGTTCTATACTCTAGGGTTCCTTGTCTAGTTGATATCTTTACGTACGTTCTGGTGCGGTAAGTCCTGCACGAAAGTGCTTGCTGACTGCGGCGATGATTATATTGATATACTTTCTGTTGCTGCGAGATCAAAACTGCGTGAGCAAGTTGGGGCTCGCTTCAAAACGCCCGGTTTGTTGCGGTGATCATTACTAATGACTTGCGATGGATAACCTTGCTTTTGTCTCCTTATGATCTTGCTTTATCAGGCTTGAAGTACTCTAAAACCTCGCGCTCAGTTTTTTAAAAAAGCATGTGCTTGCCAGGCTGCATCCAGAAGAGTCATTTCGACTCAAACTTCTTGGTTTCATGCGCAAGGGGTTGAGATGTGTGTTGTATAGATCAAAAGAGTGTTGTCCTGCTGTCAAGTTTTGCACTTAGAAGTGGGCTTTGATTTTGTAAAATACGGTCAAAGCCTGGGAAGCTGTGGTGTGACGACATCAGGTGCTTGCTGTGCTGGGTATAGTCTATCGACGGTTGTTGAATAAATGCGGACTATACTTAGTTCAGGCAACGTGCGAAGTTACGAAGTTGTGCGCTCTTGGTTATGAGGTAACGCCGCAACCAGTAATGACTCGAATGATCTGCTTCCGGTTCAGTGACGCAGTGCTGCGGGTATTTGTTACGTTGTACCTGCTCAGTTGAGTGATCTGCGGCTTTTCGCTTGTGCTTCAAAATCCTTGCACGTGTAATCTCTGTGCGCGTTCAGCAGTTCGTGCATGCGATTTTCTTTCCGTTGCGATCTTCCGTTTGTTTTAACGAAAAAGGGCATTCCATTTCTTTGACGTGTTGGTGCGCAAACGTACCAGTTTTGTGTTTTATCTGTCTCGAGGAAACATAACCAATGTCCTTAGCTGTCTGTGAAAATGTGCAGGTTATTGACTTACTGTACAAAAATACGATCATTATGCTATCAAGATCTTCAAAAGCCAGTGGGGTGCGAGTAGCAGATCATTTCTCACGCTTGTAAGGGTTATTCAAAAGCTTTGCCGTTTCGGTATTAATCGTACTCTCGATGCACATTTCTTTATTCTGCGTCACACCTTCCGACTAAAAATCACAAACGCAAAGCGCAACCGCCATTTGTAGCAGTGTTTGATGTCGCAAACTTGCGGCTTGATTTAGTACAGTGCAAGACACCAGTTAATTCAGGCTTCAGGCCTTGAATCTCTTCGCAGCGAAAGCATTTTATGATTTGGCATGCGTCGTGATCATAACCTGATCGTCGCTTATATAGCGACACGACTGTGTGTCACGCGCAATTTCGTTTTTCAGCTTTGCAGTATTGCTATTGTGGCTGAGGAGGTAACACGCACTAATGCAAACGGACGCGAAATTAGTCTGACGTTAGCAGTACGTTGGTTGTTGCGGTTGTTTTGGCGGTACAATTACATTGCGACATCTTCCCTTATCGGAAAGTTTCGCAGTTATGATATGGTGTCAACTTAAATTGTAAAGATTTAGTTTTTCCTATTAATCCGTCGAAAAACCTTCTAATTAACCCCACTGCTTGTAACAATACTTTCCATGTGATCGTAAGGCTGGTGTGCAGTTGGCAGCGTGTTTCATTCAAGCGCCATCACAAAGATCGAGGCACGGCAGGTAATATGATGAAGAGCATTAAGAGCCGAGAGTTCATTTGATGTGGGAACATCGTTGTCTGTTTGCCGCAGAGAAGCGCTGCATTTACCAATCACATTGGCTAAAATTCCAAACGAGTGAAGTGAATTTGGAATCATTTTTGTTCGTAACAGAGATTCTGACATAAATTAATATAGTTTCAACGATCAGCGACCTCAAAGTTATTAATTTGAAGTATTTGTTTGTCGTCATTGGCGGTTAAGCGTGCTTGGGGCATGTTTTTTCTGCTATAACAGAGCGCTCCAGGATGTTTGGTAATGATCCCAAACATGCTTACAAGAGAGGCATGTGCAGCAGCGAAGTTTACTTTGCTATGTTTTATCACCTGCGTACTAGGTGATTAGATCTTCCGACTTTGACACCCTCCTACAACCCATATAACCAATATGTCAAGACAAAAGAATTTCAGGGATTAATTTTTATACAAAACTCGTGACCAGTTCGTTTCAAGCGTTATTTTCATTTAAAAATGAATAGTAGCTTCCATAGATCCACTGATCAAGAAAAACCTTAATAAATTTATGATAATTTACAAGGCTTCCTGGATTGCGCGCAACTGGAGATGGTTAAGATACTGTAGGTATTAAGCGAGGTGCATTGGTGTGCAGTACTAAACCGCATAAATGTGTCAAACGTACCAAGACCTTGTTTCTTCAGGTAGATGGAAACGTTCCTGGTTAAGTGTCTCGTCCACGAATATGTATTAAGTTGCTAGTGAAACTGGAACACACTAAAGTTGCGTAATATTTATTTCATTGTGAAGTATATTATGAAAAAAGATAATTTATACATTTTTTTCTTGATTGGAATCATTTAAGCACGAAATTTTCTTTTCGAGTTGTATATGTCCGTTTCTAAGCCGTCACAAAAGTATTTGTTTCGTCATACGTTCTTGACCGTCAGTCAATTAATTGCGGGTTTCAGTGGTTTTATGCAAGTGTGACATGTTAATGTTGCTAAGTCATAAAGTCATGTGCACGTTTGCAGTACGATGGTGTTTGCGAACATCACGACCTTTCCGGAAGACAAAAACACGGTAACCTTTGCGACAAACACCACTCCGAGCTGTGTGAGGCGATTTCATGACCACCCACTCGTCACGGCTCAGAGTGCAACTGCGGAACTTTAGAACAAATGATAAATATTATTATGAAGCCGCATATTGTCTGTTGTGATTATCCAGATGACACTTTGTGTATGTTATGGATGTGTTGGTCACAGCTACCTCGTAGTGGTAACGTGGCTTAATGCAGTAAACGCAGCAAGACTGAACGTTGATCATAAAAATATCAGTTCAAAAAGTTGTGAAATTGTTGTCGCTGTGCGTTTCGACGAATCGTTCGAGGAAAGAATACATTCTGATTCCAGAAAAAAGTTGAGACTATATCAAGGTTGTCAGTGCTACGGTCAAAGCGACGTTGTATACAAGCGTGACAGACCGAATGTGCCGCGAATGCAATCCGGTAAAAAGCAGACCGGGCATGCAGGAAGTGTCAGATGTCTGAAACCGTAGCGCAGCGTCACCGTCGTTTGATTTGTTTAATGACCAAATCCCAAAAAGGTGTTCTCAACCACTGCATAAGCTAAAACAAAACAATATTTTAACAGGTCAGGAGGGTTTCAACGGTGCGTTATGTACAGTATGCCATTGCTATTAGTACCTCCTTGCAGTTACCCATAGTTGGTCTTGCTTTAAACTAGCTTCACACGGCATTTTTCGCTGTCTTGGAGGGACGCTCGAATTG
>Ga0210059_1010752_pt1 | contig 14094 bp, 10 predicted proteins | sample Ectturendosymbi2_FD_188042 | JGI IMG/M metagenome (GOLD analysis project Ga0210059, IMG submission 188042) | Ecteinascidia turbinata endosymbiont from Florida, USA - Sample 2 (SPAdes) (version 2) | ecosystem: Host-associated > Tunicates > Ascidians > Unclassified | place: Key West, Florida... | reverse complement strand
AAAGTGTGCAATCTCATAAACCATGAAAAGTCAGAGAAGTATCAGTAATAATGAGCTCCAGCCTCCAACACATTGTCAAGCAAGAGTTAATCTTATCGTAATTTCGAAGACATTTTTTTGATATTCTTGTAATTTAAATCTTTCTTTGTGACAAAGGAATGTCAATACCGCAAATAAAGTTTGTTTTTTTTCTGGCCTTTAAACAATCGGTTTGGCCCTTTTCTGGCCTTTTTCAGCACTGTTTGGCTTTTCATTGAAATTTCATCTGGCAACCCTGTCAAGGATGTTGTATCAATAGGCGTTTTTACATGACGCTGCAACATGGTTCTCAACACGTTTATCAACTCACTTGATGTCAAATTTTACTGATTCACTACACGATTGAACGTTTGATCGTAGTCCTTATATGACGTTATAGAACTTAGTAGGAGTGTGGTGGATGACTGTGGGCAAACGTGTGGCTGTGGTGAGCTCTAAGCTTTTGTAAGTGCTCTTAAGTTTTGTACCTGCCAGTAAAAGCGCATTGTTGGGTCTAAAAAACATTTATGTGTAAAACTAATAAATGTGTAGTTGGGTTTGTGCTCATCAAAATGGATTTCCGTGTGTGTGGAGAAATATAATCTAGATATCTAGCTCAGTATTCTTCAACAGGCGTTCCGTAGAACCCCAGTGTTCCGCAAAACATGCAGTGGGGTTACGTGAGTTTTAAGGGTTCCGTGAGGGTTCCTCGTTTTTTTAGGGGAAATGATTTCTTGCTTCATTTTGTTGATGCGTCATAATGAAAAATTTTAGATCACCGTGCCGCAGTCAGATTCCAAGTAGGTCAGTTAGTTGTACAGGCGGTTGAGTGCCGAAAAAGAAATATCGATAGTTGTTGAGTCACTGTTGTGCAATTACGAAGAACGTTATTGTTGCATCACAGTTATACGATGTTGCCGATGTACAGTTCACAAAAGAGAAGGCCCCCTTGAACTTCTGCAGTTTATTCAAAAGTATAACCTTGGGAACTCTGTTCCAAATATAGTAATAATGCTGCGGATTGTCCTCACAATTGCCATTAGTCTTATTACTTGTGAGAGGAGTTTTTCGAAACTAAAACTGATCAAGAATTACTTAAGATTTAGTATGAGCACCTTGTGGTTGAGAAATGTTGCCACATTGTCTGTAGAGCAACAATTGACAAATAAAATAAATTTTGACATTGCCATTGAAGAATTTGCTAACAAAAAGGCAAGAAAAGTTACTGTGTAGAAAATTGTAGTTTTCATTTCAGAAATAAGATAGTCCTAATTTTTTACACTTTTTTTACTATTTGTCCCTGTATGTCATTTATGCTTTTTGTTTAACTGTTACTTTCAATGTTTGAGTTTTTTGGTGTGTATTTAAAACACACCATATTTGAGGATGTGAGAGTACTGTAATATTATAATGGTGCATAAACTAATTAATATATATACAAAGCTTTGAGAGCCAGTCACTGTGCAATATATATTTTTATGGGCTAGGGGGCGCCAAACTCAGGGGCCGCTCCAGGCAGCCCACACTCTAGCTACGCCATTGAGTAGGAGGGGTTTATGACAGGCATTTTGAGAGCATCAGGAGAATCAGGAAAAGCAGGTAGATCAGGTGGGGTTTCCACAACCCAGCCCCATGTTTTTCTGAATTTTTGCGAAACATTAACTTTTTCAAGTTTTTGGTAAGTATATTTTTGTAAGTTTCTGCAAAACTTTTTTTCGTGTATGCAATATTGTTTCTACAACCATATCGAGCCAACATAAAGAGCATTACATCAAAAGCATGCGTGCTTTTGGGGACACTTTAAAATTTAATGCAAGCTTTTCTCATATTTTTTCTACCTTTTTTAAGTTTTCATATTTTCTTTGGTTTGGGAAATGTTTATTCATACATTTGTAGTGTATGCAACTGTATAGAGTTTCTGCAACCGCCTCGAGACGTCAAAAATTGCGATTGTTAAGACATGCCAGGGCAGGTTGGGTTTTCGCGCCAACTAATCCCATTAAAGCTTTGTTAGCAGAGGTGGTACCGGATCCGGAGTGCCGGAGTCGACTTCGGCAGAATTCTGCAATTTTCTTTCGGAACCGGATCCGGACCCGGAGTCAAAAATTTGTGAAAAACCGGACCCGGAACCGGAGTCGCTTTTCAATTTCGGCAGTAGTAGAAGTCCGTGCGATCATTTCTTAAATAAAAACATAGGTAAATTACGGTTGGATCAATGATTGTAGCCGGAGTCTGATCAGGAGTCGAATTCTTAAAATGAAAAAGTTGCTGGACCCGGATTCAAAAATTTTGGAACAGGAACAGAGTCAGAATCTGAAAAAGTGACTCCGGCCACTTCTGTTTTTTTAGTCCATATCTGACCTTGTCGGCGGTCATGCTTCACTGACCTGAACAGCTGATCGGTGGGATAAAAAGTGAAGAAACAAAATTTTTACGTTACAAACGTATACCACTCACTACCATTTGGTGGGTCTACGCGAGAACTATAGCCATAAGATGTGCGGATCAAGGAGGACAATGCCACCACTGCAATTAAAATATTGTGATAAATTGTAAAGGGTTTCGTAAAAGAGATTAGAAAATAAGATAAAATGTTGCGAAATATTGTGAACTGAATTTTTGCTCCAAGAAGTTTTTGAAGCTTCAAAATTTTAGAAAAACTTGCAAAAAGTTGGGCAAAACTGCATTGATGGTGTTTTGGCCAATTTTTTTTTTTTGGTAGAAATAAAACGAGAAGTGCTGCAAAAGGTTTGAGGAAAATGCTGTGATATGTGAAAAAACATTTCTATGCTCTTCCAAATAATTTTTTTTGTCGTGAGGATGAAATAAGAACAGCACAGCTTTTTGCGCTTTGTGAAAAACAACCAAGTCACCATTGTATGTCTCCGACGCATGCCACGTCATTCATTAACAGATAATAAATATACCCATGACTGCTGTTGACGGTCGCACGTGCTTTATTCGTGTTGCTGGCTCAAATTTCATTTCATGCCTCCTTCTACAGCACATCTGACAGTTTGTTTCTTGTTTCTTAGACGCGAGGACGAGCCACCTCTTGTTGCTCATCATTTGCCGTTTTTTGGATCAGCATTTAAGTTTGGTAAAAACCCGCTAGAATATCTTAGATTTCTACAAAAGAAGCACGGAGATGTTTTTACAATCGATTTGATTGGATGGTAAGTACGTCAACATAAGTCTTGGAAGTACTTGGAAGTATTAGCGAACTACAATGCACCATGACCAAACGGAAATTTTAGATGATTTTGCGTTTTGTGGAACAAACAGCCAAATCAAACCTAGTGCTAAAGCATAACGGATAAATTTCGCAGATTTTGCACTTTCTGGAAAACTATCAGTGAAACAAAAGCATTTTCTGTTAACCACTTACACTTAACTTGTGAAAGTCCTTGACACCAAGACAGTGGTGTAGTGCCAAAAACAGAAGTGTAGAAACGCCCTGTGTGAGAGGACATGCAATGTTACATCAAAAATGTTATGAATGAATTCTGGTCTAAATTTCATTGAAGACAAAAGCGCCATAAAGTTGATGTGAAACCAATAAATAAGGGATCCCTGTTCTTCAAACAACAGAGGCATGACATTTCCCGCGTCTATTCAGATATACACTGCTGGGCTGACTGTAGTTAGTGGCGCAACCAGGGGGCTTAGGGAGCTTAAACTTCCCCTTGACAATTTATTAAAAATTGCAAAATCTGGATTTCACACTCAAAATCTCACTAAAAGAAATGTCAATTCTTTAGAGGAACGCCAGCCTTCGTGGTGAGAACAGTTGCACACGTTTGGTAATTTCAATCGCAGAGAATTCCCCACGTTTAAGTGGATATAGTCACCCAACACTTGAGTTGAAGCTCGGGAAGAAGCTCGAGTAAACTTAGTCACTGTATCTTTCTTTCTTTTATCGATAACCATGGGTATCGGAAGGGGGGAAGGGTGCCCCCCTTGGTTTTGAAATTTGACATTTTCCTATTAAATTTTTGGCAAAAAAATGTTTTTTCTTTGTTTCGAGTGGGTAAAATGAAATTTCACCACTTTTGGCTCCCCCCTGGAAAAATATTTTTTGCTACCCCTGGAAAATCCACTATTCCCCCCTGGAAAAAATCCTTCCGACACCCATGGCAATAACGTAGCTGAAATATTGCAAGATAACTATTTTTTCATGTTAACTCGCAGGAACACACATGTGTTTATGAATATCCTTGACATTCAAAATCTGGAGAAGGTGGAACTCCTCGACAGCAAAGAAATTTTTAATGACTTCGTCACGCGGATGCTAGCCAGCAGCGACCATACACTATTTCGTGATCATGGATCTGGAAATAGGCGGAAGACAAGCTTGACCGACAAAAGTTTGCGTGGTTTCACTGGACTGTCAGAGCTGTACAGAAATGTAAACCATATTGCAGTAAATGCTCTCAAAAGGAATTTAAAGCACTGCATGATAAATTCATATTCAGCGGTAATTATCGATAAATATTTTTGTTTCTTAAGGTTCTTAAGGTTAAGATTTGGATTTTATAGCAAACTTTTTCACAGATACTGATGGATAATGATGAAAAATGAACTTTTCTGCGGCAAATGTAGCAAGGGCTGCGTTGAAATATTGCTTTTTTGTTACGTTACGTAGACTCGGTTGACAGATTCAAACATTATTCCCACAGCCAGTGTCCTCTCCACTTGTTATTTTTTGTTTCGGCATTTTCGTATTTGCGTTTGACGTAAAATGTTTTGCCACTTTAACGCTGAATTGCCAATTTAACGCTGAAAATGACCAGAATTACCCAGAATTAATTTATATGTATATAGAAGACACCTTAGGCAATGCATGCCTGAGACAAATACGCGAGGCAAAAACTGCAGAATATTTACGCATATTTTTGCCTTGTATTATTTTGTAACCCATGAGGTAATCACCTTATTTTTAGTTTCTGAGGCGCTTTTCAAAATCTCAGCGGTTACCGGGCTTAAATCATTGGAATAAATGATACGTCGTCATAGATTTTTCTTAAAAGTAACCTTCTACTTAAAGCTTAGTCTCCTCATAACGTTGATTCAAGACAATGTGCAAGATGTTCGTTGATACTTACGTGAATTTCATCCAAGTATATTTGGAGCAAAAATTTTGCATTGAGAAAATAGAAAACAATATGTAAAACAGTGTGCAGAGTTCGTGGTGCCCTGTAGAAAGGGTTAAAATCAATAAAGCTTAAAGAAAAGTTTGTCCAACATATTTCAAAGACAAAACAGCAGCTTCTCATGATTTTTAATTGCTGTTTGTCTTAATTGAATACCGGTAATGTCCTAAAAATGATATTTTTACATATTCTACTGAAAATGTGCATTTTTCCTCTGAAATTTTACTTTTTGCTTTTGCAGATGTTGTTGTACGAATTCTGCAAACGCGTAATCTTTGACATCTCATACGATTTATTACTGGGTTTGCATTGCAATCCGGACGTCCATAATGCAGAAAGAGAGAATTTTTATACAACGTTCAAAAAATATTTGAAACACTCATATCTGGTGGTCGAGCGTGTTCCAATGTTCTTCTTTCCCGAAACAAAACGTTCTTTACAACAGATGATTAAGATGTTGTCCGGAATTGAATGGAAAAATAGATTGAACGTTTCCAAACTTGTAGATGAAATAAACAACTCTCAAACCAGCGTAGGTAAGTGCAGCTCCACAATAGTTTGCAAGATGTCTAAATATTATTTGCTGAAGTTTAAACACCGTCTTCATAATTTGGATGCTCAAAACTTAGCTGATGCTGTAAAAGAGAAATTTTAGGTGTGCTTACGTTTGCACGTAACAAGTTGTATGGAAGTTTCTCATTAGCCAAGCCGTTACAGCGTAATACATCTGGTTATGTCTGGTCAAACCATCTTTTTTCTAATAGGCTATTGAAGAAAAATTTATGCTGATGTTTACCATGAGTGAAATATTTTGTATTCAATAATAATTTAATTGTACTTGTGATACTTTTGTACTGACTGTTTATCAAGATAAGAATGCACTGAAATGAAGCCCCAAGTTATCTTACCAAACAAAAATGTGGCAGAAAAATGTTAAAGGATTTTTAAAAAGTGTCGGAGCTTATCAGTGCAGCTTGATTGCACGATATATTACACTGCGCAGCTCGTGAACGAATATCGCATTTAGTGTATCAAACGAAAACACTACATCTCCCATTTCATTTGGTATTGGGGTAAGGATATATCCTTTCAATGGCCCGCAGAGGAAGCGATCGTGCCTTTTGAAGTTATTTCCGACCATAACTCGCGAACGGATCGCGCTGGAGAGTCAAGGTATCGTAACATTTGAAAAATTTGAGAAAAATGCAAATTTTTGATTGTCCGGAAGCGATTTTATGGCAATTTTCCGAAATATTCAAAAAATTTCTTGCACTTCCCTGTAAGCTTTTTCGGAACGTTTATTTGGCTTGGACTAAGTCTGAAGACACCAACTAGCAAAAAATTCCAACCAAAGTGAGACATCGCTGTTTGGGGGAAAATTTTATGGTGAAAAAGTAGTCGGATGACATCATTTTCGTATGGCGTTATCGAGGCGTCAAAGAAAAATACAAAAGGAAATTTCTTTTTTTCTTTTAAAATAAACTAGGCGAAAATCTGCATCTTTAGTGCCCTTGATTGGCCTTCTAACGTTAGTGGTTAGAAAGTTATGGCCTAAAAACAACAAATTAATTAGCTAATCCCCTAGCTAGAGGATTAGCTAATAAATAATTGGCAAAATCTTCCATAAATTTCCTCTCCATATTTTCACTTGAAATTTGGTGAGATGTGGTAAGACACCAAGGGAAATCTGTTCTGCAATTTTCAGACGTTTCGTGTCAATTTACCCTTCAAAGACACAAACAGGGTAGAAACAACCCAAACTTTTGGGTTCTGCGCCGTTTTACCCGTCAAGAAAAAGAAAGGTTATGTTTTTCAATTATTTTTGCAAAGTTATGGTCATGACTGACATTTTTTATGTTGAAACTTTATTTCCAAAGTGTTTCGTTTCCGCTCCACGGCTTTTCAAATAAAATCCATCAATTTTTTGACAACGTCAAAAACGGGTTTTCTCCCCAAAGACTTTACAATGACGTCACAAGTACGCGCAAACTACCTCAAAAAATGCGTTGCTGTCTTCCAAATCCGAAGATGTCTTGAATGACTCGCTAGCGCACTCCGTTCGCAAGTTATGGCCAATAGCAACTTCAAAAGGCTCAATCATGCCCTCAGCGGGCCTCTGGATTTGTATCTGGAGGGTATCTAGTACAGTGGCGTAGCAACAGGGGTCCCGGGCGACACCCTTTGCGGGGGGACACTTTGCTGATAAAATTCATTTTTGAAAGTAGTTTGAAAGTTCTAGCTTTTTGTTATTATATTTAAATACTTTTTTAATGTTTGAAAAATTCTAACTATTTTCAATTTTTGTGTTTTGAAGCCTAACAAAAAACGACATGTGGCTCTAGAATGAGCAAATTTATGAAAAGTTTACTCAAAAGTCTGGGTAAACTTTCGCCTCCACTGCCCCGGTTAGAAGCACATTAAAGCGTTGGCATGCCGCTAATTGCCGTCGCCAAATGAAAAAAATGTTTGTTGCCACGTCTCATACTATGTTTAATATTCAGTGGGATATTTTCAATAAGTGCCATAAGCTGTAGCCTAGTCATTAGATGGGCTTATCAACATTAATTTTTGGCGGTTGAAGTGAATAACTCTGCAAAGGTAACGTTGCTCAGTTTCAATACAATGGCTGTTTTTCTGCATCCCATGACGTAATGGTGTCGGAAAACAACGTTCTTGAAGCGCGGTAGTGCAGTTGGTGTGCTTGCGTGGGTAACTTTGATCCCAGATTATCGGTTTTAACTTCAATTAGAGTGAACCAGAGCCAACCGATAGGCAGCGCGAGTTTCGTAAAAGTCTCCTTTCTCCAACGGTATACTCAGTATTGGCAGTCATAGAAAAATTCATTTCAACAAGAAAAGCTTAGAAAAAGGGTTGCTCTTATTTTGATGAATTTTAGGAAAGAACAGGGACACCTGAGAATGGGTACATGATTGGGGCATTGCCCACCATGCCCCTTTCAAGGGGGAAGGGAGGAGGAGGAGGTGCCTTTTCATAAAGTATCAGAGGTAATTTCATGGTTTATCAAGATCGATTTGGAAACAAATTTATTGCAGCTATTCGCGCACCCAGAAACTTCGGAATGGTTTTCTATAATTTCTGTTATTAGTCTTGATGTCAACATCGTTGCTGAACAGAAACAAACATAATTGGTAACGATTTTTTGTTTTTTGTAAGCTTGCATTGCCCTCAGCTCTTTTACTACTCCCCTACCGCTGTTCCGGCGTCCCTGGGCAAGAACCTTTGCCTGAAAACCTAACGCAAGGGTAAACGATATGTTTAGATATGATTTGCGGTTAAGGCTTTTATTATAAAAGGCGTTAATCGAAATGCTTGTACAGCTTGGCAATGGCTGTACTGAATAAAGTTGTTCAGCACAATTACCGTCGAACGTAAAACGTTGTAGTCACTGCTGAAAATTCACAAGGCTTATGTCTCACCTGGCATGGTTTGGTAATACAGTTTTCGAAATAGACGGCTGTTTGTAACCAGTCCGGTTGCCACGGGGGCTTATGGTGGCCTTATCCCCCCAAACAAAACTCCAATCTCCCCAATGTGAAATGTGGATCACTATAAATCAGTGGATGTTTTGCAAAATTTGAGAATGTCAATCCCCCCTGCACAAACATAAATTCCCTCAATGGAAAACCTTCTGGCGATGGTTCTGTTGGTAACGAAACAAAGGCAAACGCTATGCACGTGTCACTGTAGGAGTCCAGCATATTAACCCAACAGCTAAACCAAGTGCGCAAGTCACGATGAAGACTGCAAGCAAGCGCTTCTCAACCATAGCCGGTTTTAAATCGGTTTAAGATATTTTTTCTCCGCAGAAGTGCCGACAGAGTTAACGTTTGAAGCCTTTAATATATTCTAAGAGGATTAAACCACTACTGAAACGTATAGTGAACAATGAAACATTCCTTACATCACTGAGATTACGTTATCAAATTATTATTTTTGCCTGTTATATGCAGTGTATGTACTTTTTTTTAGTAGACGGGGATACTTCACGAAATTTTAACATACATAAATGTTACATCTGTAAAGTAGGTACGCCGCCATCACATCCCTTAATTTTTCGTTTGATCCTCTGGAATGGGTAAACTTAAAAAGCCACACGGTGGGCTTACCGGAAATTAAAAAACAACAGGGCAACAGGGAAGAAAATTTGACGAATCGTCTCGGTTCGTGTATGCATATGTAAAGAATGCAAAAAATAGAAAAATAATGATGAGAAAGGTGGCGGAAAGCAAAAAAAGTAAGACTCATAATTGAAAATGAAAAACAAGACCCATTCAGCTTGTGAGTGTTTCATTGTGATGTTGAAGATGCTTCATAGATTCTTATACCTTTAAATAAGCACGAAACATGATCTTCTTTCTTTTTAAATTTTTGTAAGCAAATTTAAGGGGTGGAAAGGGCCGCACTTTTATGGTCGGCCCAGGTCGGCACTTAGCCTCGCTACGCCACTGATCTGGAATTGTTTTTTTTTAAGATCAACGGTCAAGACACATCTTGATCATTCTATGGGCAGCTCAAGCAAATACAGCTCCTGCCCTCTTCTGGACACTGTTCCATATTCTATCCAACCCAGATGCAAAAGAAGCTGTCCTTGACGAATACGAGAAAATGTTTCAAAAGAAACAAATGACTGCTGACTTCAAATCAAATGACTCAAACGAGCATTTACCTTGGATGTATGATATCCTTGAAACAACCAAAACTGATGTTGACCAGTTAGTAATTCTAGGTATGCGAAAATAGCTTACAAATTTGTTTTAGCATAAAGTCACAAATATAAAAATTTTCTTAGCATGTTTTGTTTGCCACAAATTGATTAAAATAATAGTGAGAAATCGTTAATAGTTTAAACATGCTTAAAGAAAAAAAGAAAAAATTCAAGTAAAACTCCATGCGAATTATTCCGTTTTCAAGGAAATGGTGTTTTCGTGACACTTGCGGAACCTGTACTTAATTGTCCATCTACAGACACCTTGCACTGATGTCTAGGTCAGCTGAAAATGCCAGTTAGCTTCACAACATTGTTTACACACATAAGAGGTATCTTGGAGATACAAACTCACCATCATACCTTCCAGTCATCTTATACTCACCGGAAAAAGTGTTCCTCCCACATCTTTGTGTCTGGTCATCTATTACCCAATTTTTGTGACCCTGTCTTCGCACCTATTTCTCAAACTGACGATAGAATGAGTGTAGCTACTGCTTATTTACCACACTGAACTTAATTAATTATTACTGTAATGGCGAGATCTTTTAAATTAAAAGCAGGGAAGTCTTTGAACATCTTTCTGCTTCGGAGACGCCAGGACTTCGATAAACAAATTTAATCAGGCTCTACTGGCGCTAAAAACATAAAAACATTGTTTTTATGTTTTTAGCGCCAGTAGAGCCTGATTAAATTTGTCAGGGAAGTCTTTGTTTAACGCATGTACTTTCCAAACCTTTCTGTATATAGGTGCATTCCAACACACAGCGTATCACAAGCAAAAGGTTGATTGAAAATTTATTTTAGATTAAAAGTTGTAGTTTTATTTTTTGCATACTTTAATTATGGCTTTTCAAACTTTACATAGAACGAGTGCCGCGCAAGATAGCTTTAAATTGCACCAGTTGGCAAATGCAAGATTATAATGATTGTATTTATTAGTATATACAACACATCTTCCCAACATTTACAAAAGTAGCTGGTCATGAGCATAGGTTTATCTTAAATTCTTAATGAGCGAAAAACGTTCTGCGGTTGTTTCACATTTGTTAACTCAGGGAAAACATTTTCATAGATGAAACTACTGTATGTTACTCCGGTAATGCTTGACTGCATCGTTTTGAATGTGGACCACATCTCTTTCCTGGATTATGTTATCGAGGATTTCCATTTCCCTTCGTTCTCAGCTAATGTAAAACATTCGAAAAGATGAGTGTTAAATGTTGGAACAACTCATATAAGAAAGTAAAGCAGTTATGGAACGCATAAAAGACACATAGAAACGGTCAGGGAGTAGTATATCGGCGAAGGAAAAGTGAGCTCATTTAAACCTTTTCAGACTACAGCTTGATGGTTGATCAAAGGGCTGGAAATTACTCAAATAATCTAAGATTGGTAGACTTGGTCTTGGATTAGTTTCCTGCATAGTCGAAGTAGCCCTTGGACTTACATCCGTTGCTTTGCTGCTATTACCCTGCACTATGCGCAAAAAAATGAGCTCCATATCAATATCAATGTATTTAAGTTTTTGAGAGCGAACTATTAAAAGTGGCATATGAAATGTGGCAAATAATTGAGATTACATCCATTCTTACTGCTGAGGTGAAGGGACTTTCGGTGATATTTCTAACCAAGAAAGGACTCTTTCGATTTACTTTTTTTGTTTTTTGCGTATATAAAAGTAATTTCATAAACGATCACTCTATTCAAACCAGATTCGGATAAGGATTTCGATGACTAAACAACCCAGCAGATACCTGCCTTAAGCTAGCGAGTAAACCAAAGAAGTGGTAAAAAAGCAGGCATGGCACACAGCAAAGGAAGTTTTATTTGATATTCCCTATAAATTATGGTGAAACGTGTAGTTTTAAATAAATACCCACCACAAATTTTTTTCTAGAGTCTTGTTTGAAAGAGTCGATTCGCTTGACGAGTTCGACGATGAGCTTACGGAAAGCTGGTAGTGACACGGAAGTCAAAACCTCTACCGGAAAGTGCTTTTTAATCAGAAAAGGAGACTACACTATGTTTTACTCGCCAGTTTTGCACATGGATTCAGAAATTTTTGAAAATGCAGACGTAAGTGCGTGTTAAAAAAGCGACTGCTGAAGATGCCGTCACGTTTTTTTGTTACAGGTTTTATTGCAGTCCTGATGGTTTCTCGAAATTTCTCTTTCAAACGCAAGCTGTTTCAGACAAGAAGTAATGTTGACACCCACTGAGCGTTAACTAAAGACGTTGGGGTCCTGCGCTTAGATCAAGCAATGAATATTAATTTTTAACAGCAGACGTTTGCAAACCGTGAGACATAATCTGATGCAACATGTTTTACCATACACTGATGAAGTTTGAAATTATCGCGTATTCTCTTTTCTGGTTGATACTGCAAAATATTTTCCTGCTGAGATTTCCCAAGCACCAACGGTATTGTTACAATCTATTTAGAAATACGTTTATGATCGTTATGCTGCCACTGCCCGGAACTATGAAAATGATATCTGCTCTTCGCCAGCGAACAACCACCATTGCACTTCCAAGGGAAGAAATCTCAATGCCAGTCAAGCAACACCTAAAGTTTTTTATAAATCTGGAAGACGTCTGCTTTCGTCTAGGTCCCTCATGACTTTTGGCTATGGAAGGTCAACATGCCCTGGTCGGCAAATAGCAATGGTTGAAATCAAAGTTGTTGTACTTGCACTACTAAAATATTTCGATGTTTGCTTTGAACACAAGCATGTTCAAGTGCCTGATTTTGATATTACACATTTGGGTGTTGGCATCATGCCTCCTTTGGCTGATGTTAATGTTGTAATAAAAAGTCTTTAATCTGATGAGCATTTTCATATTTTTGATATTCATCGCATTGTACCATTATTTTTTATTTCTCCGAGCAGGCTGTGATTAAGAATAAGTTCGACGCTAACATCCTTGAATGGTGGAAAATAAGAACTTTATCCACTTGGAAATCGCCATCAGAATTGTCACTGAATAAAAAGAAAAGCATTCAGTGTTTAATTTTAAAAACGCTCCTTTGTCGCTAAAGTTTGGCTGCCCACCTCCTGTAAGCAGTTGGTTTTATGCATTGTACCGAGGCCACCGTGATAATCACGGAGGCCTCGATTGTACCAGCGCTCTGTGAGTCACAACGACCTTGCTTGTCTGTTGCGTTGCTCGATATTTGGCGTCAGATACTGTTTGCATTCCAGTGAACATAATTGTTTGGGAACGACATGTTTTCAAGATTTTTATTTGTCGCAGCTTGTTCTGATTTATATTCATTTTAGTTTTGAGATTGTTTGCTTTCTGTGCTTTTGCTTTAGCTTTTCAGCGTTTCTCCTGCAAGCATTCTTTGCAGACTGTAGGACTGAAGATGCGTAGTTTTATGTAAAATCGATTCTCCATTTAAAGATTTTGCTGATGGATACAAACCCTTTACCTTGGTGTAGACTAGTTTTTTTTAATATATCTCTGTGCAAGTTTCAATCATGGCAAAAAGATGAAAGCAGAGCTCAGTCGGTTGATTCCTGGAAAGCGTGCAGCAAATCTAGAGCTTTTAATGAACAAAAAAAGGGATGTTAAAACAACTGACAATTCATCAAAATATTTTTTAAATTACAATGTCATTCTCAAGTTTACAAAAATTATTTAAGCAGCTAATTTGCATTATCATGCCTCACTGCGAAATGTTGGTGAAAAGCTTTGCTGAGTGCATCGAAACCTGTTGAATGTAACGCTTGAACTATGGGCGTCGGAACGATTTTTTGCAGGGGGGCCAATAATGGAATTTTTCTGGGGTAGCAAAAAAAGATTAAGTTGTAAAATTTCATTTTGCCCACTTGAAACTAAGAAAACGACCTTTTTTGCTATTTATTAATAAAATGTTAAATTTCAAATTCCAGGGGGCATTGGAACTTCTGCCCCCCTCCTTGTGACGCCCAATGCTTGAGCACTCACTGCGACAATAACCCATCGCATTGCTGAAATATTTGGCACGCCATCGCGCGACCGTTTGACAGGGAAAGTAACTGCGCAGCACATATCAAGCGACAGCTGCATGTCTAATTGCCGACGTTTTATAAACTGACATGTTTAGATACCCACTTAAAAGCACTAGTGTTTTTGTATGCTTTCGAGGAATCAGTCGACTGCCATCTGCTTTCGTCTTTTTGCGATGATTCAAACTTGCACATATCTCTA
>Ga0210059_1010750_pt1 | contig 14094 bp, 13 predicted proteins | sample Ectturendosymbi2_FD_188042 | JGI IMG/M metagenome (GOLD analysis project Ga0210059, IMG submission 188042) | Ecteinascidia turbinata endosymbiont from Florida, USA - Sample 2 (SPAdes) (version 2) | ecosystem: Host-associated > Tunicates > Ascidians > Unclassified | place: Key West, Florida... | reverse complement strand
CGGGCTGTAAGCGATCTATGCTGACTGTGTAGGCTTTGCCTTTCCAATCAATGGTGTAAGTTTTGGGGCCACGGCGCAAGACTTTCCAAGGACCAATCCAAGGTGCGTCCAAGGAATGCTTTTTGTGTTCGTTAGACATCATCACGTGAGAACACGTGAGCAGACGTTAGACGTTACAGTCAGCTATGTAGGTCATGCATTGTAAACTTGTCATGTGATCACTTAAACAAATGTGTGCTGCTACTGACAAAATAATTTCAGAACAGCTTTACACTGCCTATCAAATATAGCCTACATCTTCAAAACTATAGGTTCTACTGCCATTTAGGTTATGAGGTGTTAACCGTTGAAACAGTAGTTAAGCAGTTCAAGCTTCAATATAATTAACCAGGTATCTTAACAATTATTTCAATTTAGCGTTAATTTTCAAATGTTGCAAAAGACTCGTTTCAAATCTCCGAGGTCAGGACCAGAGTCACCTGTTTACAAATATTGAGTCGTACTTTAACCAAATGCTCAGACAAATTCTGAACTATGACTGTGCCAAACTAAGCCATTAAGATGAATGTGCACACAAATCCTACAAAAAATCAACAAGATGAACATTACTCATAACTTACAATCCCTTTCAATGTTTATACAGGCAGTGAAGCTGTAAAACAATATAGGTTACCTTGAAAGTTGCAAATATCAGGGCAAACACCCAACTGTGTTCAAGATGGCTCCAAAATATGAGCAGAGGTTGGCCTATGCAAGTGGTAGCTAGACTACAAATCTGCACAATGCAAATAAATATTCTACTGTACATTACTTCTAACACGTCAGATCCTATCACTATGCTGTAGGTCATTTCGACACACTGTTACTTGTTTATAGTCTGATTTGTTCACCACTGTTTTTTTCGTGTCTTGTGCTTTTGCCCGCATTATTAGCCCAACATTCTCATGGCTACTGCATGGATTCCTAAGTTCCTGAACTGCGTTGTCACTCACACACTGTATTTTGCATGGGCCATAACTTTGAAACCATCATTGGTGGTGAAATGCTCGATACTCCCACCCAGTGTCACACTTTTGTGATATATGACGTCACTGGTCAGAAAACACGTCTCAATTAATTCCATTCTGTTTGACAACAACAAGCATATAATATTGACTCCGGTTTAAAATCCAAACTCCGACAGGAGTCAACTCCAGTTCCATGATCATCTCTGTGACACATACCTCACAAATGGCAATCGCCAGTGAACGACAAAATGTTTTTAAAGCTGCTCTTATCAAACTCATTTTTTCCTGACTTTCAAATCTGACTCCATAATATTTACGGTGAATGTTATGTCACAATACCACCGACCACGAAATCCACAAATTCTATTCCACATTCAACGCGAAAGAAGCAGCGGGTGCATGTTTTTCAGACCAATGTTTCGAGGAATGCGCAGAATGATAATCAGAATACATTGATACCTGATCTATGCTGACCACTGGTTTGTTGCAAATGATTCGATCGCTCCCAATTTTTTCGGCCAATCTCAGTATCAGTTCAAAGACGTTGTCCTGCAAAAAACAACAACTTTATGAAAGAAAAGTACTTGTCGCGGTGAAAAGAATTAGCACAACCCAGGATGAAAAAACATGATTGCTGACAAAATTTATAGCGATTCATCACAAGTTTATAGCAATTTTTCGATGCAATTCATTTTCTCTCATAGAGGGTTCTGCCGCAAAATCAAAAGCATTTTAACATTACCTGCTGCATTTCACGTTAGATTTTGTTGTACGGCCAGTGGCTGCCATCCTTAATATGACGATTGCTTCATGAATATAATATATATTGGATACATTGGTTGAAGATTATAAAAGAGCGGAATGGCTTAAAAGCGTCCTGAGGCGGCCATCAAAGTACGTTTCAATTTACTGCTATCTTTCGCACAATCTTGCCATTTTAACCATTCCTCTTGATTCTGTTAAGTTCTGCTAAATATCACCAAAATCTGACATATATAGACCACGCCCATGACCCATTATAGAGGAAACAGATTCTCCAGAACAGAAACGTTTGAAAACATTTAGGTATTTTTAAAATTTTGACCTCATAACGTTTTAATTTGTTTCATTTACACATTATTGTGTTTGCGAGTCCTTAGTATGTGTTTTAGTATGTAGTCCTTAGTATGTGTTTTAGTATGCCCAGTCCTTAGTATGCCCACCTGCGCTCGAAGCTCCTGTGCATCACCAGGGCCATGCTCGAGCATCCGGCTGAACCCACCAACTTGCGCGCAGCCACAAAGGAAGAAGAACAGCGAGATTTGACTTAACTCAAAACCGAACAACGATCTCATGACGCAAGCCATAAGCCTGTTTGAGGCTGAAGACAAAAACAAAGAAAACACTTTCAGCATATTTCACAAGCGACAGATCTTTGGCAGTATTATGTGAGGCATTTATCGACCAAGATGCACACAATACAAAAACCAAATCAAAACGAAAGATTGCTTAAAAACGTTTCAACAACAAAGCTTATTTACATTTGAAGTAGCAGACTTTATCGCAGAACGACTGCACAGTCATACTGTCCCACTCAACAGCATGTTTGCATGAGATCGGGTCATCTGCTTGTATTTGAGATGCCATTGAATCCACCTTCGAAATCAAAGATCAAATACTCATGCACTGTTCTTCGACAACGTATATCATACCTGCCTCTTTGAGAGACTTCATTAACGTGAAAAATCAAAAAGCACCCCCCCGCTGCATGAAATCACCGACTCTGATCTTGGGTATTAAACACCAGAGATTTTTTAAATAATGGTGAAGTAGTCTTTGAAATAATAAAAGATTTTGTGTGGTTCACTTTATAATGATTTGAGTTAGGCTTGTCATGTTAGAACACAACGGTCAAATGTAGTAGACAACATATTTTCCACCACAGAAGCACTTCAGTGCTTGAATGAGTCAGGTTTCAGTGATTTTATTGAATGACAGATTGCAACAATGTTTTTTTGAAGTGTTTTGAGAGAGTGAAACGGTTTCTTAAATTTTTCGAACTGTCCTTCAAAATATGAGAACTTTGATAGTCATCTGATAGAGCTGATACAGTGATAGACATCTAAATAGAGATGTTTATTAACACTAGGGTGCAGTGTGACTTTAGTTGCAGACCACTCGTATATGAAGTTCCAAAAACGTGGGAACACTTCATGAATGTTACCTAAAAATGACAAACAAAAATCAAACCTTTTTCATGACATTGTACAAGTCCAGAAGTTCCAAATATCCCAAGGGAGGGTAAGAACCATTAAATGAACGAACATCATTCTTCTCACCCGTCATCATTTTTGTATTCCCATCAGCAAACTGAGGAAAAGTTCCTAAACCAAATTCTTCCAGAAGTTGAGAGATATGTGTCTGACAGCTGCATGAAACATGGCAATGCCGAATTTGAGATGAAAAACTGGATTCTTTCTCTTATTTAATAAATTTCTGGTTCACTCCATTGGTCCTTCGATTTGAGATCCAAGAAATACAAAATAACACTCATACAACAGAAAAATAGATTTGGAAATGTGATGCTGCCTGGATGAGCAGATTGCCTACGAATCATTGCTTAATTACCAAGTGTAACAACGAGAAACATTCATGAACTAATCAACTCATCTAGTGTTGAAATTCAATTGCTACCTAGCTATGAGTTTCACAAGTCAGTGCATTTGCCCAATACATCATTAGCCCTCTTCATACTTGTGAGAAACTTGGATATATCAGCAACATTAAATATCTGTCATGCAACACAATCAAAGCTTTATAGGGAGTATGAAACACACCTACAAGTAACTCTTTAAGCAGGGCTGTGAAGCCAAAGCCCAAGCAATTTTGGATGGCTGGAGCCAAAAACTTTTAGATTGTGAAGTGGGAGCCTGAAACTTGGGTTCAAGCTCCACAGAAATACTTTATTGGGCAAGTGGGTTTTAGTGTTCAAGATGGACCAAATCGTTCTGGAGCTGGAGCTAAAAACTTCTAGATGTCGGAGGTGGAGCCAAAAAAATTAGATGCCTGGAGCTAGAGCCGGAGCCTGAAATTTGAATTCTGGCCTAACAATCCTGCCTCTATGTCTTGCATTGCACCACTTTTCTTGCAGAGTTTGTGCACCATCATAACTCGCTAGGCAATTGAGCTAGAGAGCTGTTCAAACCCTTTGAAGATGCAGAAATTCTTGTGCTTTCAATTAAAAAAATTGGGAAGTTTCAGTTGTGATTTTTTGTGGGTGATATCGTAACTGAGGTAGGTTTAGGTTTTTCAGACAACATCAGAGGGCCCTCTGCACCCCAACCAACAGAGGAAATTTTTTTTTCCTTAAAAAAAACAGGTGAAAATCAACATCTTTACAACCCTTGATTGGCCTTCTAACATTTGTGGTTTGAAAGTTTTGGCTTAAACACAACAAATTAATTTATTAATTTGGCTAATTAAATTTACATTTTTTGGCCATAACTTTTGCACCATAGTTACCAAGTTGGTTTCATCACAAGATTGTAGTTTTTGTTTATTTCATTTTTTGGAATTTAAAACTTTTAATTTCTGCTGGGAATAACTTCTTTGTGCATGATGACCAAGTTGTAATGTGAAGGCTAGCAAAACAAAACTTTTCATCAATAGAATGTCAATAAAAAATGTCTTAAGTTTGTGGAGGAACTTCAGTTTAAAGAAATTCAATTGGAATACTGGTAAATGTACATAAAAACTTTTGTATTTAGATGTCAACATACAAACACCACATTTCCACAGACATTCCAACAGTACTATATTCATCACCATTGTGTCTCGTGCACGGCACCCGTCGGCGCGTCATGCATTGAGCCAACCAGATTCATGAGAGCCCGCCATTTATCACGGTCCTGTGCGAGGGGTTCAACTGCAGCTGGACCGAGGCCGAGCTGATCAAGATCGCGTTTGACCACATCGAACCAACGGGTGCGTGGGGGCCCTTCGGGGTCGCTTCCAGCTGAACAAACCAGGGTCGAAGTCCAGGATATCCCGAGAAGGATGGTGCGGTGGCAAGCGAAGCACATGTCCATACCAGAGGACCTGGTGGCGGGCAGCCAAAGAGGAGGCTGGGGGCTGTCCAGCAAGGGCCTGCACCGTTTCATTGGAAACGAGGTCACGCCAGTGGATGCCAATAATCGATCTGAGAGCCCTACTGTCAAAGCCGTCAAGCCTGGAGGAGAGGGTTCCAGTGAGTGGCCAGGTCTCCGTGCTGTACAGCAGCACAGACAGGACTGCAGCATTGTATATGCGCATCTTGGTGGTACGCGAAATAGACTGCTGGCGCCACAATGGCAGCGTGTCTGCGCTTGATTTCAGTTTTAAGGTCAACGCTGTTGGTAACTGTCGAACCCAGATACACAAATGAATCCGCAAATGCCACAGCATTCCCATCAATGTTTAGAGATGGAGGATCGGGGCCTTCACCAACATGCATCAGTTTGGTTTTCGCCCAGCTGACCTTCAAGCCCAGTTTATGTGGTTCGTGATCGTAAACTGAAAGGGCAGCCGTGAGTTTCTCGATGTCATTGAACAACAGAATGGTGTTGTCAGCGTATTTGAGATCAGCAAGATAGAGGTTGCCAAAAGACACGGCCAGGATCTGTGCGCAAACCCGTGACACGAGGTGGTCAACAACGCAGCTGAAAAGGTCTGGAACAGCTCCACATCCCTGTCTAACGCCACTGTTGATGTTGAACCACTCCAAGAGTTTCCCGTCTATGTGGACGCAGCTTTGGGAGTCTCCGTAGAGCTTTTTGAACAGCCTTAGGATCTTGCCAGGCACACCAATGCATGCCAGAATTGCCAATAACGAGGCGTGGTCGACGGAGTCGAACACAGCTTTCATATCAATGAAAGCAATGTACAAGTGACGGCCCTTACGAAACTCTCGAGTCTTATCAATGATGAGACGAAGAGCAGGTATCTGGTTCTTTGTTTTGTCTGATTAATAAATACTGCACAGCAGGGGCGGCTCACCTAGACGGGCTGCAGCCCTCCCTGAAAAATGTAAGGCAAAAGATTCTGCCAAATGGCCAAACTCGCCTTAAGTTTGGATTTAGTTACACAACACAATCATTTTCGGTACTTCCGACACCATTTGGGCTCAACGTTTCCTAGGATCCAACAAAACCAATGTCTCGCTCTTTTCCAACGACACCACTTATGCGATGACGTTTTCAGCACACTTGCCGATGAATTTGGCGATTTTAGGGCTGTTATCCGCACAGCCCTAAAGGAAAGAAACTGAAAAAGCATGGTGGTATATCCGCCTATTGCAAAGCGTTTTTGATATTTTGATGATGAATTTTTAAAGACAAAACAAGGAAATATGACCTTGACTGTTTTTTACTACCTGAATTTCTTGGATATTGAATTTTATAATTAAGTTTAACAACGCTTTTACTAGTACTTTGGCGATATTGGCAGCATTGGATTCAAATCTGGTCTCCAATCTCGGGCTGCGAAAATACAGCCCTTCGTTTATCTGCACCAGTGCAGTTTGCAACCGTAAGCTAAGCTGATGAGCTTTCCACTAGGGTTGGCATTTGAAGATGTATGGCAGTAGTTAGTGGATCTCATTCTTGGACAACACAAGATGTGACTGGTTTAAAACATTGAAATATGAAAAATTTGAAGCATGAGAAATCTGATAAGCCTATAAGCATTCAAGTACTATAAGTAGACCTTTAATTTTTTGGTAAGGTGAACGTTGCAGGTGTAACTGATTCAGGATAGAAACTTTTACTGGAAAAGCATAACAATCCAGTTCAAAAAAACAAGAAATCTTGTGTAAAGTCATACACTGTTCGAAATTTTTTGGAAAATTTGAACTTCATTTGAAGGAACATGATTAAAATATCAGCTCAAAGAAATGTGGCTCTAGCCTAGGTCTGCTGCCATGACACGGTTTGAATAAAATGCTAAGCTTTGTCTTGTTGACAGCAGCGCCTCATTAGTCGAGTGGAATGTTCCAGGCTTAGTGTGCAAGTGGTGCTGGGTTCGACTCCCGCCTTTGTAGTTTTGATGGCAGTGGTTTGGTTATGCATCATACTTTTGATGGGACCGGTTTAATTCTTTTGTGTTCGTGTTTACGCTTTAGGGTTTGGTTTCATTAAACTGAAATGAATGTTTTCTATGTATCAATAAGGACAAACGAAAATTACGAGTTTAAAAAGATTTGGACTGCTGGAATGACTGGAAACGCCACTATATTATAAAAACAGCCAGGGCGACAATCCCATATGTTCAACCAGAGATGAAATTTCGCAGCACTCCCAGCCAATTTCACCACGAGCCGCCACTGCTGCACAGTACTATATTATACTAGTAAATTACTATCTTTTAAGCACAACAATTTCGAAATGAATATCTACAATTTTATATGAACATGTAAAGGTGCAACGTACCGTGATACCCATTGTCCTCCCATATCCCAATTATCCTTGCCATTTGCAGCAGAAAGAGTTTTTTGACAAACTCTTCCACCAAGTCTATCTGCAGAATAAGAAAACCAACTGAAGATTTTTGTTGATTAAATCAAAAGGAACAGCAGTATTTGCTTAATACATCCACCTTGGTCCTGAACGATTTTCGATTTAATAAGTGGTAGATAGAACCATCACAATAAAAATGAGTATATGTTGAAAGAGCACAAATTATTGTAGTGCATTGTGCAGTATTTATTAATCAGACAAAACAAAGAACTGATACAAGAGATTTGTTCAGCTAGGAATGCTACTCTAAGATGATCATCTATTATTTGATCATATATATAATAAAACGTATGCGCAGGTCTTTGAATGTGATTTGGTTTAGCCTATACAGCAAAAGTACTCAGTCAGTATTTTTTGACAAAAATCTGTTTTTTCAGTTTACTGACTGGTTATGCATTTTAATGAAAAAATTCTGTCCCAAAGCAAAATATATTTTTAATTTGCAGTTCGATTTGTTTTCTGTGGATTTATTAAACAAATTCTACTTTTTTGCAAAAAGTAAGCGCATAAAACTATTTTGCAAAAAGTAAGCATATAAAATGCATATATCAGATGCAACAAAAACTTAGCATACAAATACCAGAAAACTTTCCATTTTTTAATGTGAGTTTCCAACTTTCAAACATAATCAGGACTTCTAACAAGTTGATCACAGACATAAAAGGTTAAAATTTGATTTGATCACCTGATTAAATATGCATCACTTGCAGCTTAGCATTTAAAGTATTAGCACACCTCATTGCTGGAGCTAAAATTTTTTTTTTTTGACTTCATTCAGTGGATTAAAAGTTTGGAAGGTCTGTCTTAGAATTTGATATAAAAATGAGCTTGCCAGTTATTTTGAACACATGGTCCAATTTCTTGCAAACGTTATATATGGCTTAAGGTTTGCAATTAGTTTTTATGGATAAAATTTCTAACACACCATAAAACCGTCACACATGTGAAATTGCAAAATGCACGGGCTTATAAGTCATCACTGTCAAAAAATGTGTGGACCACTGAAAAAAGTATTCTTTCAAAAAATTTCACTGAGTAAAATTTGTTTGTAGGCATCAATTCCTTTATTTCATCACTGCTAAAGTTTCAACAGCAGAGTTTGGACCATTGAAAAAGTTTGGAGCAATCTGAATAATTTATGTAAAGTACTAAAAACCTTTGGCCTAGGGTTTTTTGGTAATTTTTGGTCATAGACCAGATGTTTTTTAAATGACCAAACAAATATGAAGTTAATTTGGTCACAATGTCTGAAAATATAGCCTAATGAATACTGTTACAGCGAGTTTCAATACTAATATGGGTCAAATGGCCAAAATTTTTCAGTTTGAAAAAAACAGGTCTTGACCACAAGCTGCAAGCAAAATGTTCAGAGCAGCTATGTCCAAGCCACAGCCTGCAAGCCACATGTGGCCTTGTTCAAAGTTTTGTGTGGCCCAGATTAGGTTTTTGATATAGTTTGAATCAAGGAAGTGGCTACAGAACCACCCATGGATCTTCTTATTTCAAAACTTATGGCACCGTACCACCTCGCACGACGCAGTTTGAATAAAGCTGTCAGTTTGTCACTTAAGTGTTGTTGTCAGCTGGTAGCATAACGGTTAAGTTTCAAGTCTGCCATGCCAATGGTTATGGGTTCGCCTCTCACTTTTGCACCTTCTGCTTTCGTAATAGTGACTGCTTGTACGTTGCACATTTCAATTCGTGGGACCAGTTTTTCTTTACTTTTTTTTAATTTTTCAAACTTTTGCTTTAGAGGTTGGCGTTAGGTTAGCATTAGCTTAGCATGAAGTTATCTTAGCGTTCTTAGTGTTAGCTTAGGGCTAGGTTTACCTTTTGACTTTAATATCTTTCTTTCAAGCCTACTGCATTCTGCTCGTGCGTTACTGTCATGTTACAGGAGGTGGTTGAATAAGCTTTTTAATTTAAAGATCCATAGGCAGATCTGTAGCCACCACCTTAAATAAACAACCTGTCCCTACTTTGAAATTTGACATTTTTGATGCAGTGGTCCTCAGTGTCACTATTATCATGTCTGCGGCAGAAAGCACAACTAAGACGGTAGAGTCCTCAGAAGCGTGCCGCAAGGCTTTTATTATTGTTTCAATCTGAAGAGGCAGTCCTTGCTGCCACAGCTTTCCATAAATGTTGATATTTATAGAAGCAAGAGAAAAGCTTGGGAAAGAATTACAAGGTAAGCAAGGGAGAGCTCACAAACTGTTCCACTAATAAAGCTGCGTTTGGCACAACAACGGAAAACTAAAACACATGTTTCATTGTACACCCCCAGCATAATTATTTTGATTTGCTAGGTCATTTGAGTTGTGCCCAAGCAGGAGAAAAACTTAAAATAATTCAGCCTAGCCAAAACAATCTTATTAAAATTTACAACTTTGCCAAGCTTTCTAGACTTCATAAAGCACTTGTGCCTTATAGACTTTTGTAAAATGCTATGCTCTGATAACCACGTTGCTTGTTGCCAGCGCTGCTGAAATCTTGACAGTGGTGTATTCCTGGTTTCAATAAGGCTTGTTAAGCATTTATTTTGCATAGGTTGTTTAGCAGTTGATGAGTTTTGTGGAGTTCCATTAAGGTTAGCATATAAAATAGCTAAATTATTCCATTTTGCTTCTTGTGTCAAGCTGCAGGTCATGTGTTGTTTTCTTCTCTTATTTCAGCGTCAACATTTTGCTAGAGGGTTTTTCTTACTGCCTCATCTATTCAGTACAGAATATTTGCTCCAAGGATGGTGGCATCATTGCAATAGAACATCTCAGTTAAGGATTAGGATAAAAGAACAAATACTACTGATAATGCAGGGCTGGATATTTCTGCACAAAAGCTATGGAACAGCTGTGAGATGACATACTTTGACTTGAGGATCATGCATCTTGTTTGTTCATCCTATTCCTCAAGTTAAGTTTATCTCTTTGGTTGTGCCCTGCTTCTCTCCCTTATTAGGTGTTTATAACCTGTTTAGATAGTAAAGTAGTTACATATTTTATTTTGATTTCCCCACTAATTTTTGCATATTGTTTGACTTCTTTAATTTTAAAGAAGTCATTGAAAACTGAAAGCAATTCCAATAATATGTTTAAACAATACCACAAACAACATGTAATCATAAAACATTTGTTACTTTTTACTTCTTTTAACACTTTCGCAGCCAGGTTAATTCAAGCGGTATGTGCAAAAACAGCTGGATCGCATGTGGCTTTGCACGAGAATTTCTCCAGTCCGGTAAGCACTACAGACACGATCAAAAGCTCAAAAGACTCTGAAAGTCTTGTAGTTTGCACTTGAAAAAAATTTTTGGTTGGGGGATGCAGATTTGTTGTGAGTAACGTCTTAAGTGGAGGACTTTTAGGCCACCTTGGCCAGATTCATCTGGCCCTGGGCTCAAACTGTTAGATGGAAGTATTTTGCTGAAGTTTTTATTGGAAACTAGTCTACAATCCAGGTCTTTTGATACTTTGGATGACCTGCTGGGGTTTCAGGTTCAAAAGTTATGATCTAAAGTAATAAATATATTTGACTAATTAGTTAATTAGATAATTAATTAATTTGTTTATTTTAGATCATAAATTTTGAACCAAAAATTTTAGAAAGTTGATCAATGGCTCAGAAGACTCAGACTCAAGCCTAGTTTCCAATGAAAACTTCAGTGAAATACTTTTGCCTAGTGGTTGGGCCCTAGGCCAGATAACATGAGCCAAAATGGCCCAAAAACTACTTCACTTCTGATGTTACTCACAAAAAATCTGCAAACCCCAACCAAAAAAATTTTTTGAGTGCAGACTAGATGGCTAGCCGATTCATTTGGGCCCTTGAACAGCTCTCTAGCGCAATTTGCAGAGAAGCTATGGTGTAGGTAACGCAACTGACAACAGCTGGTTTTAGGCCGATTTTGAAGTATGAATATATTGTACCCCGGGTCTCGAAGTGTTAAATAATCATCATTTTCTTAAGGTTCTTCATTCACATACTGACTGAAAGAAATTTAGCTTATACTTTGAATGTGTGCACTAAACATAACTTTTTACAATATTAAAAATAAGACACATGGCATCACCAAATGATGACGAAGAGACAAGGGCATAAACAGATTGCAGTAAGTTTAGCAGCAAACATTAATCCAGGAAGTCTTGGGTACATGAAAAACAAAATATGTTTGGTGAGAGGAATCTTTAGTTCCAAAAAAGATAATTGCAAATCAAATGAAAAAAAACAAAATATGTTTAGAATCTTTTTCTGCAATGTACATTTTAAGACTGAATTCTATCTAGTCGTTCATTTTCATGTGACATGCTCACAAACATACAAAGAAAGTTCAATTCAACTATCCATATATGAAACAAGCAACACATATTAGGAAAAGTAAGCTACCTTTAGCTTCCAACATCAAGACATTAACCTTGTAGTCTGTTTGCTTTTGAAGCTCATGAATAGCAGAAAGTCCAGATAATCCACCACCAACTACAAGAACATCAACACTTTCAGAAAACATGATCAAAAGTTTGGTATCATGTGTTTTTCTCCACAATTTTTTCCCAAAGGTAACTAAGTAGATCTGGGATACAAATACGACAGAATAAAAAGGCAGTGGCTAGGTAGTTGGATATGGCAACGCAATGTCAACTCTTTTGTAGCTGGCTACAGCTACATCAAAAGCAAAAACCTAGCGTTTATGATTCTTGCTTTTGATGTACTCGTAGCTGGCTAGAAAAGAGGCAAGTATTAGTATGGCAGGTCCACTGCCCCTTTTTTTGCTGCCTTGCAAAGAAACTTGTTGATATGTCAGGGGTAGTGGCTATAGGTCCCTATGAGTTCAAAGTTGCACGAACAAATATACTTATATTGGTAAATAAAGTAACTTCACTCCTGAGACCTATCACTGTAGGATGCACCTACCGACACCTGGTTGCAAAGGTCTGCTTGAGACCTTACATCTCAAGGCTGTGCGAGTTCCTCCAACCCTCCCAGCTTGGGGTAGGCACACCCCGGGGCTGTGAAGCTGCTGTCCATGCGACACGCTCTTTCATAGCACAAACACAAGGTGAAAAAGTTTTACTAAAACTTGATGTTAAAAATGCCTTTAACAGCATTCGCCGAGACACAGTTCTTCAAGCAGCCCAAACACACCTCCCAGAAATCTACCCTTTCATTTGTGACTGTTATTCTTCAAAAACATCTCTCTTTCATGGAGATTTCTGCCTTGACTCAGCCACTGGGGTGCAACAAGGGGACCCTCTTGGCCCGGCTCTTTTTGCCCTCGCCATTCACAGAGTTACATCCGAGGTCAAATCAGACCTTAATGCTTGGTACCTTGATGATGGATGTATCGGTGGTGATCCGCAGCAGACTGTGCTCAGTAATGCTGCCATCATTAGGAATGGACTATCCTCAGTTGGCCTAGAAATATATAACTCAAAATGTGAGCTACTAATTCATAGTCAACAACACAACTAACCAAAGGCGGTCCAAAACAATTCAGCTTTTCCAAGAGGAATTCCCATCCATCTCAAACCCTGCTCCCTATCTATGGCAGTTATTAGGATCCCCTCTGCATCAGGATTCCACGCCACTACATCTAGAGGCAAAAACTAAAATGCTTGGCAACATCATTGAAAACCTTGAGCTAATAGGGCCACATCAAGCATTTTTCATATTGAAAAACTACCTCTCAATCCCCAAGCTCATATACCTACTGCGAAGTGCACCATGCTTCAAGTGCAAAAAGGAACTGGAGTTGTTCGACACAGCCATAAAAACCAACATGGAAAAAATATGCAATGTGTCTTTTGGAGAAGAAAACTGGTCACAAGCATCCCTTCCAATCAGACATGCAGGCCTGGGCCTCCAGTCTGCGGTAGACCTATCCCTGCCATGTTTCCTGTCATCGTCTCATGCCTGTAAAGGCCTCGTCAACTGTTTACTTCCATCTTTCAACTTGGAAATCCCTTATGGGGATGTAAACGATGCGATTGACGACTGGACCAAACACCATGATTCATCTCCACTAGAAAAGGGAACACAAGCAGCCTGGGATGACCTCGCCTGCAGGGATGCACTCAATTCCCTGCTAAACACCAATAACCCTTGGAACCACTGTCGGTTACTTGCTGCACAAGAGAGTCACACTGCTACCTGGTCAGAAGCATTCCCAATTGCCAGTGTTGGAAACTTGCTCAGTCCCGATGAGCTCCGTATTGCAATCGCCGTCCAAACTGGTGCCAAAATCCTTGAAAGCTCAAGATGCCGCTGTGTCAAAGTTGCTGACGAGCTGGGGCTCCATGGCCTCTCCTGTACTAAAAATGCAGGCCGCTTCCCAAGGCACTCAGCCATCAACTCCATCCTCAAGAGATCATGGACCCGCATTGGTCTCCCCTCTACCTTGGAGCCTGTGGGCCTGACTAACAATGGAAAGAGACCAGATGGCCTGACTTTAGGCCCCTGGTACAGAGGCCTGAGCCTGGTGTGGGACGCAACAGTTGTGGACACTTTTGCTCAGGGCCACTATAAAGACTCTGCCAGACAGGCTGGTTTTGCGGCCACAAAAG